>Ga0208034_1000794_pt1 | contig 22449 bp, 29 predicted proteins | sample June2015DPH_8_10_FD_184699 | JGI IMG/M metagenome (GOLD analysis project Ga0208034, IMG submission 184699) | Peatland microbial communities from SPRUCE experiment site at the Marcell Experimental Forest, Minnesota, USA - June2015DPH_8_100... | ecosystem: Environmental > Terrestrial > Soil >...
CTCCGACGCTTCAATAGTTATTTACGGATAAGCTCTTAGTTGCACTCGTCGCGTCATTTGTTTTCTCTTTCCGGCCCCATCTCGTGCCGCCGTGGGTGGCCTTGTTTCCCGCTGTCGCCGCCATGGTGGCGTTCGAGGAAGTGCGCAAACGCGACCGCCGCGCTCGCGATTCTGTCCGGTTGCTAGGCATGTATCGCCGCAGATTGCAGCGACTCGAGCATGAGTGGAGAGGGAAGGTGCAGAGCCCAATCCCACAAAGCTCATTTTCCTTTCTTAAGTTCTTCTTGGACATAATCGAAAAACTTGTTGGCCTCACATGTCATCCGGCTGGCATATGTAAACCCAGGGAGCACGTTCTGTATATTCAAAAACAGCGTTGATTTATTCGGTCCTTCAGGCTCGATATTACCCGTGCAATTGTGCTGTTCGGTGTGAAAGGTAATTAGGCGCTCGTTCTCGTTCACGTCGGTAACAACGTAGTGAGTTCGGGCGACCTTGGACGCGGCTTTGAACAGCACTTCGGGTGGTGCATCAAAGGTCCGCTGCCTCGTTTGATGAGCTTGCGCAAACGTGGGAACAACGGCTGACAAGACTATGAACAAAACAAGCCATAGATTTTTCATGACTAAATTCCTCCTCGTTTCATCAAGCCTAGGTACCACATGGATATCCTTAAAGCCCCGAGCAACGATCAGAGCCTCCTCGGTTGTCGTGCAGCTGTTCAACATCGCTATGTCTGGGGAGACATTGCTTCACTACACCCCTATAATGTTCCTCAGCTGCGATTCCCCAAGCGTGATGGCTTTGTGAAACTGAGTGAGGTGCCCATGTGGATATTCACCACCTTCGGATTCTATAGCGTGGTTCAGAAGGAGCCCAGCGACGCGTTCCTGACTGTACGTGCTCGTGACCCGAAAGATCTGGACCGCCTTCGCGAGCGTGTCCCTGATCTCGGCCCTACGGAGCTTAAGGGCGGGGATTACTGTTGTCGAGCCCGAGTGTCACGACCGGCGTTTGCGAACGGCCTAGCGATAATTGCATCAGAAATTCATTATGGCAATTTCAAGAACGCCGTTCAGAAGTCGATGGGAAGTCACCGCGCCGGGATTTACCACGACATTTGGACTGCAGCCTATGAGATTCAGCGGCGTCAGAGGAGATCCAACAACCATTGCTGAACAAACTTGGTTTGTCGTATAAGACGCGAGAGGGCGAAAGCAACTATCCCCTTGATGGCTGTAGCAACGAGAGACCAATCCCGGAGTTGGGCGTTCTCTAGTCCGTACCCAACTTCATTCCGAACCAAGGTGGCTCAACTCGCGCTTGGCATACGTGATAAACTGCCTCATGTGGCTCTTAACCTTAAAGTCGTCTTTGTAGAAATTACCGGTGCCAATTAACCAGAAGACCTTGTCTACGGCAAAAGGGGTGACTGTACGACCAGCGTGCTTCGCCACTCTCACGATATCGCAAAACACTTTGTACGGGTCCTTGTCGTCACTCAAGCCGAGACCCGCAAAAATATCCATCAATTGAACATCGGGTTTCGCGAAATTCTCGAACCCCAATTCTTTGATGAAGTTGCACGCCAACGCGAACCCATAGCCGTTCACATGGCTCTCAATAATCAGCGGTAGAGCGGGCCTCGCCCGCGGGTCGCAATCGAACTCGTCCGCCCATTCGTAGAAGGATTCTGCCCCTTGGAATTTTCGCAGGAACGTGGCGGCATCCAGAGCAGTCCGGCAGAACTTCGGAAAGATGTCGTTTGACCCCGTCCGGATTCTCCCCGTGAGGTTGAATTCTTTCACGATCATAGCCAGTAATTCCTCGGGCCCCTTATACCGTTCGGAAATTCGCGCCGGCTCAAATTCGCAAAGAACACGCCTTAAACTAGATATTTCCCCGACGCAGAGTTTTACGACACGCGAAACCATCTTGAAGCCCAGAGCGGATTCCAACATCTGCTTATAGATTTCAGCCAGTTCTCGCGGGCGTTCGTCTGGCCGAAGGTACCTCTCAAGTAGGCCTTTCGTGACGCGGCCACGGTTATCGTACTTCTTAGGGTTTAGGAGGTACTCTTTTGCTAGGTTGAAAGCGAGCTTATCCCGTTGTTTTTGGTTAATCATCATAGCCATCCTCCGAGGCAAGGCAGGTTGTCCCGCGACTGGCCTCCAACCACGAGATTTATGAGGATTGTGCGCTCCGCGAGTTTTGATTTCACGGGCTAAAGCGGGCAGGTGGTCGCCCTGTTGCGTTTGCGACATCCAGAAGGGACCATCTTCCGATAGGGCCCTTGCTGGTGTCTCTGAATCGGCACTTCATCTGGCCGAAGAATCTCATGAAAACCATGATGAATGATAGAAGCCATTTCTAAACAGCCGCCGCGGTTCGGTGCGCTGACACAACTGTCTCTCGAAGTCCCTGTTTCAGTCGGAAGATTTTCGTTACTATCGGCAACGCACTTTTCGTCCGCTAGTCCTTCGCTATGGTCGAAGAGGTGCCTTCGATGGAACATAATCGTCGCGAAGCCAATCTCATCAGCCACGGACACCGCGCTGGTGACCGCGCGCTCTTCCTTGGATGACGAACTGGACCACGCGAATCCCGTGCACCAGGGATCGGTCAAGCAGGCGGAAGGTACACATTGGCGGGATTTCAACAGTTCTGTTTTGGCCAAGGCGATGATGGCCGGGTCATCCATTTCGGTTGACTCGCGGGGGGCGCAGACATTGGTTTGTATGTATGCGCCCCACTAACAGGGGCGACCTCTCTGTTACCGCCCGCATCCACGGACTGTTCTGGTTTTTCAACAGTCGCCAACATAAAATGCGATGTCGGCGCAACCCGCGACGGCTAAGGTAGCTCGCGGCTAGTATTACTCTGTTAAGTGGATGTTGACATCGAATCTCTTCCATAGTATAAGTTCAGAGCATGAAATGGGATGCCCGCATGTGGAGAAACAGCGTTCCGCAATTCGCCAGGTTTATGGCTCCGGTAGTCGCGAGTTTGGGTCGGAGCGAACGGCGCCGTGCCGCCACGCGTTATGTGGAGGGCTTGCTGATGCCTGGGCAGCGCAAGTCGATCGAACCGATGGCCGCGCGTTTGGGAATAGACGCGCAGAGTCTGCAGCAGTTGGTAAGCAGCAGTCCGTGGAGTGATGAGGCCCTGTGGCGAGCCCTGCGCCAGGAAGTGATTCCCCCCTTGGAGCCCTTGGAGGCTTGGGTGGTAGACGAAAGCGGATGGCTGAAACAAGGTCAGCACTCGGTGGGCGTCAGCCACCAATATTGCGGCGCCGTGGGCAAGCAGGCCAACTGCCAAGTCAGCGTGGAAGTAGTCGTAAGCGATGGTGGGGTGGCCGCTCCCATCGCGGGCCGCCTCTATCTGCCGCAGAATTGGGCGGAAGATGGGAAGCGCCGCGCCGAGGTGGGGGTGCCCGCCGAGGTGCAATTCCAGACCAAGCCGGAGTTGGCGTTGGACTTGATCCGGCAAGCTCAGGCCGACGGTGTTCCGCCCGCGCCCATCCTGGGCGACTCCGTGTACGGGGATAGTCCCGACTTCCGGGAGGGAGTACGCCAATTGGGGATGGAGTTTATGCTGCAGGTGACGCCCACGCACAAAGCCTGGACCCAAGCTGTGCCCACCCAACGGAAGCGGACCCGGCATTATGCGACGGAGGCTGTTCCTCCTGCTCAGACCCTGGCCGAGATCGTGCTCGGCTTTCCTCCCCAGCAGTGGAAAAACTGCTCTTGGAAAGCGGCAAACGGTCAGACGCGTCGGACCCGGCTGGCGTGGTGTGAAGTTCACCTGCAGCATCGCTTGCGCCAAGGTAAGGAAGAACTGGAAAAGGTTTGGCTGGTCGTCGACTGGCCGAGTGGCGATAAGGAACCTTACCATTATTATCTGGCGCACTTCCATCGCCCACCCGGGCGCGCTCGCTGCTTGAAACTGAGTCGTTCCCGCTGGCACCTTGAACAATACTTTCAGCGCTCCAAGGATGACTTGGGTCTGGACCACTTTGAAGGTCGATCTTGGCGCGGTTTTCATCATCACTTGGCGCTCTCGGCTCTCGCCTATCTGTTCATCCTCACCCAGTACCTGCGCGCCCAAAAAAACTTCTGGTGCGACGTGGGAACGGATCCTGCGAGCGATCCAGCCCTGGCTGGTGAGGGCGAGCGGCTATTGCACCTTCTGCGGAACGAAATTTGATCGAGTGACATTCGATTCTACATAACAGAGTAATACTAGCTGCGCGCTGGACTTGAGACCCGCCACATCAATGTGAGTAGACGTTCTACAGAATAAATAGTAGAATGCCTACACAATGAACCACAAACCTCCTTCCCGCGTGGAATTGCTGCAAGGCACTCTCGACGTGCTCATCCTCCGAACAGTACTAGCGGGACCTACTCATGGCCACGCCATCGCCAAACACATTCAGCGGACTTCTGAAGACCTGCTGCAAGTCGAGACCGGTTCTCTCTACCCGGCGCTCCATCGGCTGGAGGCGCATGGCTGGATCGCGGCCTCCTGGGAGCTTTCCGACAAGGGCAAACGGGCCAAGTACTATCGCCTCACATCTCTCGGGCGGAGACAACTCGCCAGCGAACAATCGAAGTGGCAGGCATTCTCCCGCGCCATGGGATTGATCTTGAATCCCGCCGATCAGGAGGGACAATGATCTCGCTTTTTCGCAAGTTGAGTTGGTGGTCCGAACGCCGCCGCAAAGAGGATGAGCTGCGCGAAGAACTCCAGTTCCACCTCGAGGAGGAAGCCGAACAACGTCAAGCGGAGGGGTTGACGAAGGACCAGGCGAGATGGGCTGCCTGCCGCGACCTGGGAAACGTCCTTTTGATCCAGGAGAGCACCCGCGCCGTGTGGACCTGGACATTCCTTGAACAACTTGTGCAGGATCTTCGCTACGCTGTGCGCACGATGATCAACAACCGCGCCTTCACGGCGCTGGCGGCGCTGTCGCTAGCCCTGGGCATCGGCGCCAACACCGCCATCTTTAGCTTCCTCGACTCGCTCCTGCTGCGCTTTCTGCCAGTGTCCGATCCTGCATCGCTGGTCGTGCTGAACTGGCATGCCAAGGCCTGACGCGATGATTTCGTGATGCATGATATGAGCGGCGATGTTGAGGACGATCCCAAGCTGGGGTCCGTAAGCGGCATCTTCCCCTACCCGGCCTTCGAGCTCTTCCAAAAGAACGGCTCCGTTTTCTCCGACGTATTTGCCTACTGCCATACGAGAGAAGTACGAGCCATGAATGTGACGATCAAAGGACAGGCTGAGGTCTCGAGCGGCGAACTGGTGTCAGGAGACTACTTCCGGGGCCTCGCGGTTCTTCCCGCCGCCGGACGGCTGATCATTCCTGACGACGACCGCGCAGGAGCCCCGGCGGTTGCCGTCGTTAGCCATGCGTTCAGCGAAAAACACTTGGGGGGAGCCGTCAGCGCCGCCGGGCAAACCATTGTGATTAACAACCTGCCCTTCACAGTCGTAGGGGTCACACCCCCTGAATTCTTCGGTGTCGATCCCGCAGCAGTTCCCGACGTCTATCTTCCCATGCATACCAACCTCTTGCTGGGAGCTGCCGACCCTTTTGGATTTCGAGCCAACGACTACCTCGGGCAGAATTACTACTGGGTGGAGGTCATGGCCCGATTGCGCCCCGGAGTAACTCTCGCGCATGCCCAAGCCGTGCTGGCGCCGCGATTTCAGCATTGGGTCGAGACCACCGCCACTAATGACCGGGAGCGGGCGAATCTTCCCGCGCTGACGGTCAAGGAAGGAGCGGCAGGCCTGGACACCCTGCGGCGGCGTTTCTCAAAGCCGCTATACGTGTTAATGACGCTGGTGGGGCTGATCCTCGCGATCGCGTGCTCCAATGTCGCCAATCTGCTGCTGGCGCGGGCCGCGTCGCGCAAGCGCGAAATCGCCTTGCGACTTAGCGTGGGTGCGGGCCGCCTCCGAGTGATCCGGCAACTGTTGACCGAGAGCGTTCTGCTCGCGTCGCTGAGTGGGGCTCTGGGTGTATTCTTCGCGATTTGGGGGATTCGTTTTCTTACTCTGCTGCTGGCAGGCGGTTCGGGACACGTGACCGTGCACGCCGAATTGAACTGGCACGTGCTCGGTGTGGCCGCCACCCTTTCCCTTCTAACGGGCGTGCTGTTCGGCCTTGCTCCTGCGATGCAATCCACACAGGTGGACCTGGCATCCGCCTTGAAGGAATCACGGGCGAGCCAGCCCGGCGGGGGCCACTCTTTCTGGCGCATGAGAGTAAGTCAAGTTCTGGTGGTCGGACAGATCGCGATTTCGATGCTAATGCTGGCGGCGGCTGGGCTCTTTGTACGCACGCTCGCGAATCTCCAGTCGGTCAGGCTCGGATTCAATCGCGAAAACGTCCTGCTGTTCCAGTTGAATGCACGGCAGGCCGGGCATCACGATCCGGAGATCGCCGAATTCTACGGCAATCTCCGCAAGCGGCTCGCCACCATTCCTGGAGTGCGCGATGCTGGCCTCGCCGAAGGTTCCCTGATCGGGGGCGAGACCCAATTGCCCATCAGTTTGCCAGATGCGCCGCGAGATGAGGCCACGCGTGTTCTGGTCGTTGGGCCTGCATTTCTCACTACCATGCAGGTTCCGATTCTGGCCGGGCGCGACATCGAAGAGCGTGACCGGCCCGGCTCACAGCCGGTTGCCGTGATCAACGAGCGGTTTGCCAAAACCAATTTCGGCAATCAGAATCCGTTAGGGCGTCACCTCATTCTTTCGAGAGACGGCCGTCCCGAGCGCGATATGGAGGTTGTCGGAGTGTTTAAGAACGTACGCTATGCCGACCTGAGAAGGGCGATCCCTCCGGTTGTGTACATTCCGTACAACCAGGGCTATCCGCAGCGCAGCGAGATGACCTATGCACTGCGCACGCAGGGTGATCCGCTCGCCTACGTCAAGTCCGTGCGGGAAATCGTGCGCCAGGCGGACGGGCGCCTGCCGGTGTCCGACGTACGAACCCAGAAGGCGGAAATCGATGACGACATTCACCAGGAAATCACGCTTGCCGATCTGTGCTCCGCCTTCGCGATCCTCGCGCTAACGATCGCCTGCATCGGTCTCTACGGCACGATGTCCTATACTGTTGCCCGCCGCACGGGTGAGATCGGGATTCGGATGGCACTCGGGGCGCAGCGTGGCGCCGTCGTCTGGATGGTCCTCCGTGAGGTTTTTGCGCTGGCGGCCGTGGGGCTCGCGATCGGCGTGCCGGTGGCATTAGGCACGTCAAGGTTTGTCGAATCCGTTCTTTTCGGAATGAAGCCCAATGATCCCCTGGCGCTGACGCTGGCCGTGGCGATTCTCCTGGGCGCCACACTTCTGGCGGGATTTGTCCCTGCGTGGAAGGCGGCCCGAATCGACCCGATGAGTGCGCTGCGGCATGAATGACTTGTGTCGACATTCGTCTTGAGATGCTGGCAGCGGGTTGGGTGAAATACTCCCTGCCTTGGCGCCTCGTGTTTTTCGATGATGGGGCAGGGGTTATTCCGAGCTTCTGCACAGACGCAGCCGTACCCGAAGACATTCCCCTCGGACGTATATGGCCTAACTGCGGCAGTGGCCGCGCGGCATCCTTGGCCATTCGAAGATCACCTTGGATCAGTTTTGCGACTGTTAGCTGTCGGCTGTGACCTGTTAGCTTGTTTCTACCGACTGAGAGCGGAAGACGTCCCTTCCCCGCCCCCGCAAAAACCTCTTTGAGATTTCCTCATCTTTCGCTCCCTTCCTGCCGAAATAAGATGTGATTAATGAAGGCAAGGCCTTCAGGAGAGAGTCGAGACCAGTGCTATATCCTGAGACCGGAATTGTAGCCGGGCTCAGAGGGTGCCGCTACAAGATGGGATTAGACCCCTTCGGGGTCGAGAGGTATTCTTCCGGTCCGCGGTTGGTCACGGGTCACGGCATAGTTGAATTGCCAGTTGGTCACTTGCCATTGTCCTCGCGCGGTTGTACCCTTCCTGACGGTTATAGTATGAGGCTTGACATCGGGCAGCTACTTGGACTTTCCGGGGAGCCCGATGCGCGCCTGCGCCCAATGCCTGAGAACGTCTCCGGACGGTAGAGATTTCTGCCCGCGCGACGGGGTGCAGGCCTCTGCTTTAGCGGCGGTCTCCGACCGCCGTCCGGCGATCGGAGATCGCCGCTACAACCAAGGAATTGCCGCCGTGACTGAGATCGACGCCCACCTCGCCGCGAGTCTTGCGCGCCGTTTCCGGCTGGTCCGCCAATTGGGTCAAGGCGGCATGGGTGCGGTCTTCCTCGCCGAGCAGATCGCGGTCGGCAACCGTACGGTGGCGCTCAAGGTCCTGAGCCGCAAGCTGCTGGATGACCCCGACTTCCTGCTGCGTTTTCAGAATGAAGCGGCTTCCACGGGCCGCACCCATCACCCCAACGTCGTCACCATTTACGAATCCGGACAGGCCGATGACGGCACGCCCTACATCGCCATGGAGTTTCTGGAGGGCGAATCCCTTCGCCAGGCCCTCGCGCGTCGGGGTGCGCTTCCCGTGCCCGAGGTTGCGGAAATCCTCCAGCAAGCGGCGCGGGGGCTGAACGCCGCGCACAAGCTGGGAATCATTCATCGCGACCTCAAACCCGATAATATCTTTCTGACGTATCCAGACGAGGTAGGGGTAGGCCTCGTGCCTACCCTCCCTGTCGGCATTGCCGACACCGGGCGGGCACAAGGCCCGCCCCTACGACCCGTCGTGGTCAAGCTCGTCGATTTCGGCATCGCCAAGCTGCGCGAGTCCGGCGCCCATACGCAGACCGGCATGGTGCTCGGCACGCCCGCTTATATGTCGTTCGAGCAGGCTTCCGGCATGAGGAGTGATGAACTCGACGCACGCTCGGATGTTTATTCCCCTGGGTGTGGTGGTCGAAATGCTCAGCGGGCGCGTTCCCTTCCGTTCCGACACCCCTTTGGGCTATTTGCGCAAGCACATGAGGGAGGAGCGGGTAACCATCGGTCAGTGCCGTCCTGACCGTGAGCTTTTCTCATGCCCTGTACACCTGCGGTAACCTCACATAGACCCACGGGGAGCACATTCCCTCCGGCTACAATTGACCCGAGGTTCGTCATCAAGGGAAGAACGTACGGTTAGAACTGCACTGATCGTGGCCGCTATCTGTCACAGGGACGCTTGACAGTGGTGTTATGATAGTTTGCTCAATTTAGACTGATCACGGGAGTACACTCTCAAGCCCATGAATTTTTATGGCGTTACGATAAAGGCCACCCCCTGGAGAGTTCGTGACTTAGCCCAGACTAAGAAGGATGCCAAGCTTCATCTGCCCGACTTGCAGCGCAGCTTTGTCTGGTCCCCGGAGCGCGTCCGCGCCCTTCATGACTCCATGTACCGACGCTACCCCGTTGGTGCGTTGCTCTTGTGGAAGCCGAGTTGGGAAGGCCCCGTTTCTCCGTTCATCACTCGCCCGTGGGATATCTGTCGGCCCAACCCAACCACTGAAAGGGGGGAACCGGAAACGCAGGCTGATGTACAGTCAGGCTCAATTTTTGTGTTGGATGGGCAACAAAGGCTTACATCGCTGTTCAGAGTGATTTTTCAGAGCAGACTCAAAGGGAAAACAACCCCCGATCCCGAAATGCTAGTGGCCCTGTCTCCTGATGCCAAGTGGACGGAGAACCCTTTTCATCTTAAGTCGCGGAATCTGCATCGGCAGCTCCGCGACGGGCTTCTCGTTCCAGCGGAAGTGTTGTTTGCCGGCGTTCGAGGTGAAAATGAGAGTCTTGCCGTGCAGAAAGCTATCGGTGCATGGGTTAAGACCGACGATCAAATTTTTTACCAAGCTCTCGACCGAGCAAATGTTATTCGGAACGCCATCCTAGGGGCAGAGATTGTTGCCTACGAGATAGACGCCGACGCGGAAGATGAGAACGTCATCGAGATATTTGCTCGATTAAATCAGCAGGGCGTTCGGCTCCGTCCAGGCGACCTCGCCGCCGCGCGCCTCACGGGCCGGATGAAGGACTTTCGGGACAGAGCTCGGCTATTTCTCAGCGATTCAGGGCTCAAGAATTACAGTGCTATGGAAGGTGAAGAAGACCGACCCCGAAGCGGCGCGTTTGTCGACACAGATCTCCATGTTCGAACGGCTCTCTATCTCGGCACAGGGCTACTCCGTTATCGAGACATAGAAAAGCGGAAGAAGGGGTCAGCAGAAGATGACTCCTACACCAAAGTCGACGCAGTTTGGGACGCGACCTGTGCTGGGCTGAAAGCGTCGGTTGATATATTTCGAAATGCTGGCGTGCCAGACGGCGCATGGCTTCCTTATCGCTACCTTCTTCTTCCGCCCGCAGTATCCCACGCAAAGGGCAATGACACCTCCCCCGATCAATGGTTGGCGTGGGCAATCGCAGCAAGCTTGTGGGGCCATTACGCAGGGAGCTCTGACACTACAGCCCAAAGCGACGCAAAGGCTGCTGAGGAAGGACAGATCGCGAGGCTGTTTGACAACGTCAAGGCTCAGGCAAAGCGCACCGAGTCTCTAATCCCGGATGAAGGCGATCTCGAAGCCGATGTCGTGCTAGAGGCGGGGGTTCTGCTGGCGCTCCTAATTCACTTCAGACGGAACAATACGCGATCGTTTCCCTCAGGAAAATTGATCGGCTTCGATAGCGCTGACCCAATAGAAGTACATCACATATTTCCTCGTGCTCTGCTCAATAGGGCAACCGCAGTCCAGGACAGCTCCAACATACCTGATCGCCTGGGGAATCTCACCCTGATCTTTCGCACTGACAATGAGCATATAAAGGACCGAGCACCAGACCAATATTTGTCCGAGTGCAATCCCGATGATTTACGTGCTCACGGTATACCTCTGGAGAAGCGTTTGTGGGACACAGTCGCATATAACGAGTTCTGCGAGAGGCGTGAGAAAGCTCTGACGGTCACAGTGCGTAATCTGCTGATTTCGTTAGGGGTGCCACCCGGCAAGCAGGAGGCTCAACTTCCTCTTTCCGATACTATAACATAACATCCTTTGTGTCATGCTACACCTGCCCCGTTGTGGCAATACCAATATTGGGATCGCTTTGCGCCGTGAGAAGGGATTCAACGAACGCTTGGCGTACACGCACCTCAATCACGTGGACAAAGGTCTGGTGCAGCGGCCCGAAGATTGGCGGTGATCGAGTTATAACAATTTTGCTTTGGATAAGGCAACGGTAGCTGCCTGCCCGATTCAGGTTGATTACGTGCGATTGCTGTTCGGGAATTGCGCATGAGAAAAGCCCGCGGTCAGGAAGGACTGACAGTGATGGCTACGCGCTTTTAGTTCCAGCCATCCCCTTACGCTGGTGTTTCGCGCCATGAGAAAAAAAGGCAGAAGTGATTACGGTTTGTCTGTAGCTCAAGAGCGGGCTATAGGCCGAATGACGGTCAAGTTCAACTGGATGGAACATGCGCTCGAGGTGATGATCGAATTAATTCTGGGCACGGATGAAGCTGGCCTCGTGTCGCCGCTGGTGGATTGGATGCGTTTCGGAACGAAGGCGGACGTATTAAAGGAGTTGGTGGAGGCGTTGTCGGAGCACTATGTGCCCACGGAAGAAAACGATAAAGCTTATCAACACTTTGTCTCAGCGGTAAAGAAACTGATCTCTCAGGCAAGACAACTCAATACGTTTCGCAATAGCATCGTTCATTGGCGACCGTTCCTACGCGGCAGCATGCCACGAGCGAGAATTGATGTGAGCGCAAAGGCTATTGGTGAAAAAGCGGATGAGATGGAAAGCGTGGGCAACGAGCTGTTCAGCCGCGCAGTCGGTGTAAGGCAAGGTGATAACGCTTTGACGTTCGGGCGGCAGTTCAAACAATAAGCGCGGGAAAGCTCGTCTCATAAAGGGTAAGTTTTGGCCCACTCGCGAAACCGGCACCAAGTGCGCGCAAACAGCGCATCGTCCAGCGCGTCTAGTTCCTTCCCGGCAGAGGGCTCCGTTTCAAGGGTGTATTTAGAGCTTATCCGTAAATAACTATTGAACTGTCGGAGGGATTAAGGCAAGATAGTGGCCCAAGATGCCACAGATAAAATCTTGGGAAGTTTCCGACGAGTTTTGGGCGAAGGTTGAGCCCCTGATACCTATTCGACGGCGTTCCGTAAAGCGCAAGTATCGACGCCGACCGGGAGCCGGGCGGAAGCTGATGCCGCCGCGGAGGGTCTTTGCCGCGATCGTGTACGTTCTGCGCACCGGATGTCAGTGGAAGGCCTTGCCGAAGGAATTCGGGAGCGCCAGTGCGATCCATCTGCACTTTCAACAATGGCACCGGGCAGGATTGTTCGTGGCGTTGTGGCGGGCGGGATTGGCGGAGTACGACGAGATGGAGGGCATCGCCTGGGACTGGCAAAGCGTGGATGGAGCGATGGTGAAAGCTCCCTTGGCCCTAGAGTGCGTGGGGGCCAACCCCACGGATCGGGGAAAAAAAGGGGCGCAAACGCAGCTTGTTAGTCGACGGGCGTGGCGTCCCGCTGTCGCTCGTCGCGAGCGGGGCCAACGTGCATGACCTGAAGCTTCTGGCGGCGACGCTCGACCAAGTGATCCGTGCGCGACCGGCGCCGCGTGCGAAAGCCCCTCAGCATCTCTGCGCCGATGCGGGTTACAAGGGAGCGCCCGCCCGGCAAGCGGTGGAGCAACGGCATTATCGGCCCCACATCAAACAACGGCGAGAAGAAGCAGAGGCGAAGCGTAAGCGGCCAGGATACAAGGCTCGTCGCTGGGTGGTGGAGCGAACCCACTCTTGGCTCAACCGATTTCGCAAACTGTTGGTGAGTTTCGAAAAGACCAAGGAAGGCTATGTCGCGCTGTTGGCCTTGGCGGCGGTCATGATTTGTTGGCGGCAAACAATGGTTATTTACGGATAATCTCTTAGCCACGCTGACGATGGCCCTTCAATCGCGGGTGGCGCATACGTTGCCTTTTATGTATGCGCCCCACGGACACGGGCACCGTCTTTGTCACCGCGTCCCATCCGTGGCTCGCTCTGGCTTAATATAACCGTGGCACAGGCACTCCTGCCTGTGCGCTATGCATGGAATGCATAAGCCCCGGACACAGGCAGGAGTGCCTGTGCCACCCGCGACTCATTTTAGATTCTTGATTCAAGAAGGACGACTACCGCGAACGGCTGGGGCGTTCCTGTTGTCGAAGTCTGGCGACGAGCTCGGCGAACGGGCCGGTTTGGGCGTGGTGGCGGAAATATTCGATCTGCGCGCACGATAGGCTTGACGTTCCAGGACACGATGGCGTCTGCCCGGGCGACCGTTACGGCCGCCACATGCGCCGCATCATTGAGCCATTGCGGGCTGACCACGCCGGCGCGGACGTAGTCGTCGCGAAGGGCGAGAATTTCTGTCGTCAGGGGCACGAACTCCAGGTAGTCCAGCGGGATATCGCTACTGTGGCCAGTTCTGGCTTCTTAACGGTGGCACCCCGATGCATCGGGGTGCCACTGCACCCTCGGCTTGTATGCACACTAGTGCCATGCTAGCATTAACCAAGGACAGTACAATGGCAACACTCTATGTGCAGAACGTCCCCGACGATCTTTATGAGGCGCTCCGTCGGCAGGCGCGACAGAATCGAAAATCCATTGCGGCGGAAGTGGTGTCCCTTCTCGAACTGAACGTGCCCACTCCGGAAGAACTGAAGTTGCGCCGGGACTTCCTTCGGCAGGCGCGGCGGCTCCAGTTGCGGAAGGGTCCCGCCTTTGGTCCATTCCCCTCCAGTGAGGAAATGCAGCGCGAGGACCGGTTACGATGACCCAGTTCGTGATCGATGCCAGCGTGGCGGCGAAGTGGTTTCTCCCGCCGTCAGGCGAGCCGCTGGCCGTTGAGGCGTTGAGGTTGCTCGCCGGCTATTATTACTTTGTTATGTTCTGTCGGCCTGAGGTCCACGAATGTCAACGAAACCGGGTCTGTCAGTGCACTCTGAGTCTGCCGAGAAGCCAGCTTCGTCCGAGTCGTTCGGATGCGCATTTCAAGGGACTCTGTCAATGAACCTAACAAAGTAATACTATGCAGATGGCCGATTCCGATTCGCGGTGCCGGACGTGTTCTGGGCGGAGTGTGGCAACATTCTATGGAAGGCGGTCCGCCAGGGCAGGTGGTCCCGCAGCGCAGCGGAGAAGGCGATACTGGCCCTTAAGAATCGTAGCTTTCCCACCACCTCTTCGCACGACTTGCTGGAAGAAGCGTTCAGCATCGCCGCCACTTTCGATCGTGCGGTTTATGACAGCCTCTATGTAGCGCTCGCGGTCCGCTTGAAGGCCGACATGGTAACCGCGGACGAGCGCTTTGCCAACGCGCTTGCCGCACACTTACCCGTGAAGTGGCTGGGGGCCGTGTAACGGTTTTCTGGCCTTCGTCGGGGTGCAGGCAGGAACACTGGCAAAACATTTCTGTCGCCGCGTCCGGAACGTACCCCTTTTGTATCCATCCGGTGAACCCAGGAGATGTGGGGTTAGCGATGGCGGCCAACTCCGATCATGGGGAAGGGTTCTTAAGGAGTGAAGATGCCGCCGGCTTCAATCCGAGAGAGACCTTCCTCCAGGGACAGGAGTTGGGCAACTTCCCACCACTGCCCGGTGTGGCGGAAATAGGCAAGGTTGAACCGATTAATCCCCGCGTACTGAAGTCGGGCAAACTTTGACTCGAAGAAGGGCGAAAGGGCACGGGGCCCCGGCGAACAGTAGTGGGAGCAGAAGTAAAAGAAGGGGCCTCGCCACTTGGCGTAAATATCCACCAGGTAGTTGAAGTGTGGCTTCTGGGGAGGAGGTTGGATATAGCGGGGCTTCAAGGTTGAATCGATCAACTCCTGGGCTCGGCGCTGCACTTGGTGTTGGAGGTCTGGGGGCACGGGCTTTTTGGATTGCCGAAATGCTCGCGCCGGATCATAGACCCAAGTCCTGCCCGGGGGTCGTCGGGAGCGGGACATGTAAGCGGTCCTCCTTCCTTTCCGCAACCTTCACCGCTGGGGCCGCCTTCCATTGGTCGGGAAGCAATTCGGCAAGTCGGTTTTGGGGATGGCTGCTGATGCGTTCAAAGATGTCGCGCAGGTAGGCGAAGGGGTCGATTCCCAGACTCTTGCAGGTGGCGATCAGGCTGGTCAGCACCGCGGCGGTCCGACCACCCTTGTCGCTGCCGTAGAACGTCCAGTTGCGACGACCGACGGCGATGCCACGGAGGCTGCGCTCGGCACCGTTGTTGTCGATCTCCAGATCGCCGTCGTCGCAGTAGCGGGTCAGGGCCTTCCAATTCGACAACGTGTAGGCGATGGCCTCTCCCTCGGGACTCTTGGGCAGCACCCGCGGGTGCTCTTGTTCTAGATAGGCGTGGATGTCGTCCAGAATCGGTTTCGATTTCTCCTGCCGCAGCGCTCGGCGGGCCTCTCCGCCGCGCTTCCCGTCGCGGGCCTTGCGCTCCACGTCGTAAAGCAGGCGGATATAGGCGAGCATTACTGTCGAACGCATCAAGTCCGAAGATTGTGCTTCAAAAAAGCGCCTTCTCGAATGCGCCCAGCATGCGACCTCGACAATGCCGCGCTCGGGCTCCTGATAGAAATGATCGTAGCCGGAGTACGCGTCGGCCTGCAGATACCCCCGAAACTCCTTCAGGAACTCCTCCGGTCCGTCGCGGCTGCGGTTGGGCGTGTAGTCGTACACCGTGTACGGATGCGCGTCGTCCCCCACATACGTCCAGATCCGGCCCGTGCGGGTGCGCGGCAAGTCCGGGTCCAGCACCGGGACGGGCGTATCGTCGGTCTGAACCGCTTTCGAATCCAACACTCGCTCTTTCATCAGCTCGTAGAGCGGGCTCACCAGATCGGCGCCTTCGCGCATCCAGCCACACATCGTCTGGCGCGACAAGTCCACGCCCTGCCGCTGGAAGATCTCTTCCTGACGGTGCAAGGGGAGATGATCGCCGTACTTGCTCACTGCCACCTGCGCCAGCAAGCCCGGTCCCGGCAAGCCTTTCTCAATCGGGGCCGTCGGCTTCTCCGCCGTGACCACCGTGCACCCCTTCGCACAGGCGTATTTCTGACACGCTTCCTGGATCACCACCAGGGAAGCAGGCACGTATTCCAGCCGCTCGCTGACCTCTTCCCCAATCCGCTTCAACTCCCCCTGGCACTCCGGACACTGCCGTTTCGCTTCCTCGAGATCATAGACCACTCGCCGCCGCTCCAACGATTTCGGCAGCCGCCGCCGGCCATGCCCCTTGCACTTGGCCGGGGCGGCTTGGGTCTGGGGCGGTCCGCCGGGCGACCCCGGGTCGGGTGGAACCTCGCGACCGGCACTGACCAGGGCGACCGCAAACAGAAAAAGCTGGTTCTCGTTCACCCGTTCGCGGCGGGGCCCATAGCGTGCCCGCAGCAATTGCTCCACCCAGTGTTGCAGTTGGCGCAGCCGCGCTCCCGCTCCGCGGCTTCCTCCAGCAGCCCGATCACCATCTGCCGCAAGGCTGAGGGGTCCTCCGGCAACTGCTTCGGATCAATCTCCACCGCCGCGCTTCTCCTTCTCCCGCTCCGCCCGTTCCCGCTCGATCTCCAACGCCACCCACTCGTTGACCACTTCCCGCAGCCGCCTGTAGTTCGCCACCTTCCGGCGCATCGGCTCGACCTGTTCGGGCCGCAGGAATCGCGTGCTGCCCTTGCCTTGCCAAGTGAAGCTCAACTGGTAATACGGCCCATGCCTCTGGGGCTTCTTCGGGTCCTTGCAGCGGCAGCCCGGCTGGCCACACACGTTGTACTGTTCGGTAATGCTGCCCGGATGCAGGGACCCCAGTTCCAGCAGTTGCCGTTGGAGCCGAGCAATGCGCCGTTGAACTTGGGCCAAATCCATGATGCCGATAGACATATCATGTCTATCGGAGCCTGTCAACAAGAAAATGGCCCCCGGCGCAAATTATTTTTTCTCCGCCTCCGGCACGGCTGCCGACGGGGTTGCCCCCGGCAGGCTGTAGCGCTTCCGCCGCCGACCGCGGCTCAGGTCGATCCCCTCCAAGAGCACCGCCAGTTCCCAGGCCGCAATCTCCTTCCGCCCGGTGTCGGCAAAGGGAAACTGAAACGTCCCCGCCTCCAGCCGCTTGTACCAGATCGCCCAGCCGTCCCGGTCCCAATAGAGGATCTTCACCCGATCGCTGCGCCGGTTCGAGAACACCAGGAGGTGGCCAGCGTAAGGGTTACATCCGATGACGTGTTCAGCCAGCATCGACAAGCCGTCGAACGAGCGCCGCATGTCGCACGGCACCGTGCACAGGTACACCTTGATCGCCGCCGGGAAACTCAGCATCGCGCCGGCTCCAGGGCGGCCAGGACAGCGCGCAACGTCTCCTCATCCACGCCCTGCCGGATGCGCAGCTTCCGTCCGTCACCCAGGACCAACTCGATCCCGGCATCCGTCTCTCCGGCTTGGTCGCTCACCAGAGCGAAGCTGGCCGGTCTCCCCTGGCCGCCCGCCTTGGGCGTCGTCCCGGCCTGCCGACTGGCCCTGAGCTTGTGCTGCCACCAGTAGAACTGACTCTCCCGCAACCGCCGGTGGCGGCAAAAGGCTCGAATCGACATCCCGCTCCGCGCCGCCTCGCTGATCGTCCTCTGCCAATATCGTGCCTTCTCCACGTCACCCTTTCCGCTGCTGCTCATCCCAGACCTCCGCCTTGGGCTAATACATGCGTGCTCCGTGCACGTAGCCCGCATCTCGCTGATCAACTGTCGAGGAATTATCAGGCAGGGACTTCAACCGCGGAAGGTGGGTTCACCGGACGGATACCCCCTTTTTGGTCCCGCAACTGTGGCACGGGCACTCTTGCCTGTGCGCTATGCATGATGCATCGGCTCTGGGCACAGGCAGGAGTGCCTGTGCCACTACTCGTATCTCAGAGTCACCGCCGGGTCGACCCTTACTGCCCGGCGGGCCGGAACGTAGCTCGCGAGCAACGCCACGGCCCCGAGCAGCACCGCAACCGAAGTGAACACGATTGGGTCCGTCGGTTTGACGTTGAACAGCATCGTGGCCATCAAGCGCGTCAGCCCGTACGCGCCCGCCACGCCCAGCACGATGCCCACGACTGCCAGCCTCATGGCCTGACCCACAATCATTTTGTACATCGAGGAAGGGTCGGCCCCTAGTGCTACACGGATGCCAAACTCCAAATTGCGTTGCTGAACCGAGTAAGCGATGAGTCCGTACAGCCCGATTGACGCCAAGAGGAACGCAACAAAGGCAAAGATGCTCAGCAGGACCGTGTTGAACTGGTCCCGCGCGGTCGATTGCACCACCACCTGGTCCATACTCCGAACATGCCCGACCGGCAGATCCGCAATCTCGTGGAAAACCCGTTGAACCGGTTCGGCAACCGACAATGGAGCCATTTTCGTCCGAACGACTCAGGAAAGCGGCATGAAACCGTTGTTGAGGGCCATCACGCCATCGCGAACCTGGGCGAGGGGAACAAACATTTCGTTCATCGGATCCTGGTTGAGACCTGCGTCGCGCGCGTCGCCCACCACACCTATGATCTCGCGCGGGGGCTCGGCGAAGTCCGGCCCCATGCCGGCGCCGATGGTGATCCGTTGGCCGAGGGGATTCTCGCGCGCCCAGTAGCGCCGCGCCATGGCCTCGTTGATGATCACCACGCCCGGCGCGCCCGCATCATCCCGCAGGTTAAAGCCGCGGCCTCGTTTGATGGGAAGCTTAAAGACATCGAAAAAGTTGGGGCTGACGTAAGCCCAACCTGCCCCGCCTCGCGACTGCTCATCATTGGCCGGGCGCCCCGAAATCGTGAACCCCAGGCCGAGCCCGCCCTCCAGCGGCAGATAGGACGTTGCCGCCGCTGTCTCCAAGCCCGGCGTTGCCTCCATGCGTTCGATGGTCTGCCGCGTCATCTCGGCGATAGCGGCAGTCTTATTGAAGTGGCTCCCGGTAAGTGAAGTGTCCATGGTGAGGACGTTGTGCGGATTGAAGCCTGGATTCACACTGTGCAGCGCGGAAAAGGTGCGAATCAGCAGACCTGCGCCGATCAGCAGCACGATAGCCAGCGCCATCTCGGCGATCACCAGCACGCTTCGCGCTTTGCTTTGGCGCATGCCGCTTCCAGACCGGGCGCCACTTTCCTTCAGGTTGGAATTCACGTCGGTGCGCATCGCGTGAAAGGCCGGGAACAAACCGAAAACGATGCCGGTCACGAGAGCCAATCCCATCGTGAACCCAAGCACGCGCCAATCCAGCGTGACGCTCGCGCCGCTCTCGCCAATGCGCGGAATATTTCCAGGGTTCAGAGCCAGCAGGGCACGCACCCCGGCGGCCCCGAGTGCCAGGCCAATCGCGCCGCCGAGGAGTGAAAGAAGCACGCTCTCCGTGAGGAGTTGGCGCACAACGCGTCCCCGGCTCGCTCCGAGCGCCACGCGGATGGCTATTTCTCGCGCCCTGCCCGTGGCGCGTATGAGCAAGAGGTTCGCCACATTGGCGCACGCGATCAGTAGGACGAATCCGACCGCACCCAACAAGATGAATAGAGGCGTTCGCACGTCCCCCACGATGGTCTGTTGGTGCGGTTCGACCGTGAAGCTGTCCTTAGGCCCTAGGGCAGTCGGGAATTTACGGCGGAACTGTTCGGCTCCCAGCTTGAGGGCGGCTTGTGCGGCTCCCAGGCTGATTCCCGGTTTCAGGCGTGCAGCGGCGTTGAAGTAGTGTGCTTGTTGCACACTGTTCGGGTCAGCCTGGAAAGGGAGGTAAATGTCGGGGGGCGGATTATAAGAGAAATCCTTGGCGAGGACGCCAATAATGGTGTACGGTTCGCCACCCAGTATGATTCCTTTGTCGACGACGTCGGGATCGCCGCCAAAGCGGCGCTGCCACAGCCCGTTCGAGAGGACCACCACATTGCCGCCGCCTGGACGATCTTCGGCTGCGGAGAAGACACGGCCCAGAGCCGGCTTGGCACCGAAGAGCGGGAAGAACTCGTAAGAGACGTGGATTCCCCGAAGCTGCTCGGGGCGGTCGCCTCCCGACACATTGACGCCCGGCCCACCCTCTTCGTACGCAGCGACATCTTGCAATACCTGCGTCTGCACACGCCAAATGTTGTACTTAGGGACTCAAGCGCCGGAATAGTTGCCTTGTGGCGTCGCGTTCATCAGTTGCACAATGCGGTCCGGCTGCGGATAAGGGAGCGGCTTGAGCAGGACGGCATTCACCACCGAGAAGATCGCGGTGTTCGCCCCTATGCCGAGAGCAAGCGCCCAAATGGCGGTAGCAGTGAAACCGGGGCTTCGGCGAAGGATGCCGAAAGCAAGCTTGAGATCTTTCGCGAGGGTGCCCATTGCCAAATCCCCCCTATTCTCGAACCGGAATATCAACTATTAAGCCCCGCTAGGCCATAACATATACCTGTCCCCGGGCGAATGCAATTGTCATCAGGGTTTACAATGTGGTTGCTTCCAGGAGCGAGCGGCGCCGACACCGCGCCTCGTATCACCGGCCCCAGAGGCTAACGAGATTGGACACGTTCGAAATCCACCTTGATAAGTGCTACAGCAAATTGCCCCCTTACTAATTCGGTAGTAGTACAGGGCGCTGTAGCGAGGTTGTATCAGCTTCGACCGCAATGTAATTCCTAGCTTCGCTCGGTAAAATCGTCTTGCCACGGGACAGTCCCAACGCGCGAAGGCGGTGCCCAACTCTCAGAATTTCATAAACATACGGCAGGGATTACAGGGCTGAAGCTTTGGCCCAATCCTTGCGCTCATGCATGTTGTTCGGGGAGAGGCCACGGGAGAAAATAAGGAACTTCTTGGCAATGGTTATTATAGCTGTTTGTCGGAGAATCAAGCCCCCTGCCCGCGAGACGAGAAAGGCCCTATGACTTTCTTCATGTTGCGTTTGTTGCTCCTGTTGGGTATGGGCTTTCCCCAGAACTCCACAGCCGGGCAGCCTGATGGCGCCCGCATATTCCAGAACTCCTGCCACAGTTGCCACCATCCTGGAAGCGGTTTCTCCGCCCCAACGCTGGAACAACTTCATCAGATAACGCGCGGCTCCATCATGCGAGCTCTCGAGTCCGGGAGGATGAAGGAACAAGGCGCGAGCCTTACGTCGGATGATAGAAATGCTTTGGCGGATTTCCTGGGCATGCCGGATCCCGCGACCCCCGCGACGGCTGGGCCACCGGCGGGAACTTGTGCGGCAGGGAACTTCTCCACCGCCGGTGATCCCAGTTGGAGCGGATGGGGCGCGGATCTTGCCAACAGCCGCTTTCAGCCTGGAGGCAAGGCGGGATTGGGCCGCGACGACGTCCCTAAACTCAAGCTGAAGTGGGCGTTCGGCTACCCAGGCGCGTCAGCGGCCTACGGTCAACCGACGGTGGCGGGTGGCAGACTCTTTGTGGGCAGTGAGGACGGAACGGTGGACTCCCTTGATGCCCGGACGGGGTGTACCTATTGGACCTACAAGGCTGAGGCTACGGTCAAGACGGCGGTGTCGCTTGACTCGGCGGGGCATACCGCCTTCTTTGGCGACACCAACGGGAATGTTTACGCGGTGCTGTTAGAAAACGGGCGCCTGCGGTGGAAAGTTCATGCGGATTTGCACCCCGCGGCGCGCATTACGGGCTCGCCCGTCTTTTTCGACAATCGGATCTACGTCCCCGTCTCTTCCGGTGAGGAAGGGGCCGCCATGGATCCCCATTATCCATGCTGCACTTTCCGTGGAAGCGTGGTGGCGCTCGATCCCCAGTCGGGGAACACCATCTGGAAAGCTTACACCATTCCTGACAGTGCCAAGCCTACAGGCCGGCGAAACCCTGCTGGCACCAAGCTTTGGGGGCCTTCCGGGGCGGCGGTATGGTCCTCTCCCACGGTGGACTTAAAGGCCCACGCAATTTACGTCGACACCGGCAATGGCTATTCCGAGCCCGACTCCCGGTATTCGGATTCGGTGATTGCTTTCGACATGAATTCCGGAAAGATGCTCTGGTCAAAACAATTTACTGCCAACGACCGATGGAATATCGCTTGCGTCGCTCCTGACACGGCCAACTGTCCCCGCGGGCCGGGAAATGATTTCGACTTTGGGTCGCCGCCCATCCTGAGGTCGCTCGCGGATGGCCGCCGCATATTGATTGCCGCTCAGAAGTCGGGGCTCGTGTATGCATTGGACCCCGACCATCGCGGCAAGGTTTTGTGGCAAGTTCGAATTGGTCATGGCGGCCCGCTGGGGGGAATCCAATGGGGAGGCGGGGCTGACGACAGCGTGGCTTACTTCCCGCGGTCTGATTGGGATGATTCCGGACCGAATGCTGGCGGTGGAATGTTCGCCTTGCAGTTCACTACGGGGCAAAGGGTTTGGTTTGCCCCCCCTCCTAAAACTGCTTGTGATG
>Ga0208034_1000796_pt1 | contig 22418 bp, 21 predicted proteins | sample June2015DPH_8_10_FD_184699 | JGI IMG/M metagenome (GOLD analysis project Ga0208034, IMG submission 184699) | Peatland microbial communities from SPRUCE experiment site at the Marcell Experimental Forest, Minnesota, USA - June2015DPH_8_100... | ecosystem: Environmental > Terrestrial > Soil >...
CCCCGGGCGGGGAGAAACTATCGGGAGGACCCCTGGACCCCTGAATCTTGACCGCAATGGAGTCGCGACCTCACCCGGATTAACCACGGCTCGCGGCAAACGATCTTTCCACCATCTCAGGAACACCTTACCATCGCTCAATCGCGATTCTTGGGAGAAAGAGCAGTGGCTCAGTTTCATGTAGAGGCGGCATTACGCCGCCACTTGGCGGGGTAAACCCGCCTCTACGGCCAAGCGGCGGCGCATAGCCGCCTCTGCATTGACCCACTGCCGCAAGGGGAGGTGATTGTGGTAAGGTCTCGCCGTTGCTTAACCGAGGAACTGCGCGAGCGGCTCCCAATAGTGGGCTTTCCATCCCGCCGCGAGGTGTTCACCCGTGCCCTTGGGAAAGCCGGTGTGGTCAAAGATGATTTTGGTCCCGTCGCCTTGCTCAGTGAGTTCGAATTTCGCGATCGAATAAATTCCCGGATCCCAGAAGGCCACTCGCCAGGCTTGGACGATTCGCTGGTTCGGCACAAGTTCGATGTGCCGCCCCACGATGATGGCGCCGAAAAGTACGAATGTGCCTCCCGCTTCGCGGCTGATCTGCGTCGGCGACTTCTCGAGCGAAATGCTGGGCTCCTTGGCCGCAATGATTTGTGTGACCTTGTTGAATTGTTGAGTGTCTGTGAGCGCTTCGTAAACCCGCTTCCGGCTCGCTTTGAAAACCGGCTCCTGGTGAATGGCTTCGGCGGCGTGAGAGAGTTCCCCCTCGGCTTCCGCCCCGGCCCCAATGGAGCCCAGGGTGAGGCTGCCAAACGCAATGGCGACGCCGGCCAGCGCTTGCCGCCGCGTTGGTATGCTGAACACTGCGGTCGAATTCCCGTCCGTACTCGTCCTATTCGCTTTCATTGTCGCCCTCCCAGATGGTTGTTGCCCAAGGCTGGGGCATTAAAGCATTCGACCAAAATATGTTCAAGATCATATTTTCCTGGCAGGAAGAGTTTCGTTCGAGGCATACTTCCCGCAAGTAAAACGAGGAGGACCCATGCCCTATCCAGCCAACCACCGTGCCGAGGTCAGGGAAAAGATTATTCAGAACGCTCGTCGGCTCTTCAACCGCCATGGTTTCGAAAATGCTTCGATCCAACAAATTATGGCGGGCGCAGGACTGACGTCCGGGGGGTTCTATAGCTATTTTAAGAGCAAGAGCGATCTCTATGTCGAGGTGTTAGGGTGTTTCTTTTCCGACCCGGAATGGAAGAGTTGCTGGGAAGGCGTGGAGGTGGATCTGGCCTCCGCCGACGTTGGGCAGCAGGTCATCCGCGCCTATCTCTCCCGCCAGCACTTCGAAGACGTCGAGAATTCGTGCCCGATGGTGGCGCTGCCGTCCGACGTTACGCGCAGCGGCAAAAGTGTGAGGTCTGCCTTCGAGACCGTGTTCCAAGCCATGGTCAGCGTTTTGGAACGGAGTATGCCGCAGAAAGGCCAGCCTCGCCGCACCAGAGCGCAGGCCATCGCGGCAATGTGCGTGGGAGGCATGGTCGTGGCCCGGGCCATGGCCGATCGCGCCCTTGGAGATGAATTGCGCGACGCATGTATGGCGACCGCGCTGGACTTGGGGAGTTGGCGCTCTAAGCCCAAGGCCAGGCTCGCGAAGTCCTAGCAATCCCCACGGGGTGTCGCTGATGGCAGATTTTTCTCCTGCCAATCCTGCTCTGGCATAGAGCATATCTGCGTGTAGCCGACAATACGTCCAAGTGACAGAGAATCGGTAAACCCTACGCCGTTACACAGGGTCCATAGTGGTCGGCAGCCATGCTCTGGGAAGCCGACTCCCTCTAACCGGATCAGCGGACGGTGTGGGTGCGAGAAAAAGGAGCATGAGGCATCGGGTCGAATGGAGAAAACCCGGTTCGAGATCTGAATTATTGACGAGTCGTAACACGATCTCTGTCGACATCCTCAACTTTCCCGCAGTTGTTGAGGTTGCCGTGTTGTTTGAGGCAGTCACATCTGACGAACGATCCCGTCCGGTTAGCAGTGCTGGCTCAATCCGTCGGACTTAAGTGCGGGGACACTTCGATGGTCGGTTAGAGAACCCCCTGTTTCGCTGGCCAAATGCGTAGGTTGGCAGCGGCTGCTTTCAAGGAAGGCGCCTATCCGTCTCCAGATGGTGAGATCGCAAGAACCAGCGGACCCGATCCTTCCAGGTCGCACAGAAGTCTCCCCATAGGCTGTCCGTATTGAAGCGTTTGGCTCGGCGTTCGAACCTACTCCAGCCGCAAGACGGTGTTGGGATCGACCCGCGAGGCCCGTCGTGCGGGGAAATACGCGCCCAGAGCCGCCATGCCCAGAAGGGCTATGGTGACCAGCGCGACGAGAGGCAAATTGAAACCGTGTCCGCCCACCATGGCGGCCGTCGGTTTAGCCGCTGCAAGACTCAAGGGCAACCCGATAATGGCTCCACTACCGGCCAAAATCATCCCCTGCTTCAGCACCATCCTGACCACGGTGGCTTGGTCTGCCCCAATCGCCATGCGGATCCCGATCTCGCGCTGCCGCAAGCTTACCGAGTAGGTCATCAACCCGTAGAGTCCGACCAACGCCAGCGCCAACCCGAGGATACCCAATCCGCCGATGGCTTGGACAATTATGCTGATCGTCTTTGTAGCGCGCAGGTCGAAGACTTCCTCGATGGAGCGAATGCCATAAATGGGTTGGCGCGAGTCCAACGATCGGACCAGGTCGCGCAACGGCCCCGCCACTCCGGCCGACGGTCCCTCTGTTTCCATCATGAGGGTCATCGCTGGGGTGGGGTTCTGGGCCAATGGCAGATACAGGTATTCCATGGGCGATTCCCACGAAATCAGGTACTTGCTCTGCTTCGCCACCCCGATAATCTGGACGAACGGTCCGTCCGTGCTGTTCAATCGCAGCCTCTTTCCTATCGCGTCGTGGTTCGGATAGTACTTGCGGGCGAACTGCTCATTGATGATCGCGACGCGCTCGGAATCCTCCCGATCGGTCAGTTGGAATTCGCGGCCTTCAACCAGGGGCACCCCGATAGTGTTGAAGTAATCGTCGCTGACGAGGTTCGAAAACACGCTGAGTGCCTCTGTCCCTGGCGGCAACTGGACACCCTCGGGGATGACACGCATCGAACTGCCCCCTAGCAGGGGCACGGCCTGCGAAAGAGCCGCGGATTTGACGTGGGGAAGCGTCCGCGCCTGGTCCAGCAACCGCCGGTAGAATTGCATCGTTTGCGCCGTCGAGTCCAGCGACAGCGTGGGGTTAAAGCTGGCCAGGAGAATATGCTCGGGGCGGAAACCGGCAGGGGAGGAGAGAAGAATTGAAGCACCACGATAAGCTTGGGTTGCGAAAACCAGGAGCAGGAGTGAGCCAGCAACCTGCGCGACCACCAGCACATTCCTTCCCCATAGCCGCCGCTTCCCGTCACCTGTCCTTCCGGCCTTAAGGGCTGAAACCAAGTCAGGTTTCGTGCTCTTGAGCGCCGGAGCCAGTCCGAACAGGAGGGCGCTCGCCACAGAAACAAGCAGCGCGAACAAGAAAACCCCAGGGTCGAGTTTCACGTCCATCACGAAGGGAATATCGGTGGGGACGCGGATCTGCGAAAACAGGCCAGCGCCCACTTGGGCCACGATCAGTCCCAACGCCCCACCCAATATCGCGATCACCAGGCTTTCCGTTAACAGTTGCCGGATCAGCCGCCCCCGTCCCGCTCCCATTGCGAGGCGCACAGCGATCTCGCGCGCACGAGCTGAGGCACGGCTCAGCATCAAGTTCATGACGTTCGCACAAGCGATCAATAGCACCACCCCGGCCAACGCCCACGAGAAGAGCACAATGATGATGCGCCACGAGTTCTGGTGCATTCGGGCTTGCCGGTAGGTCTCAACCACCAACGCACACGTGCTGTTCGTCTTCGGGTATGCCTGGGCGAGTTGCTGGCCAATCGCTCTTGCCTCGGCCGCGGCTTGCCCAACACCCACTCCAGGCTTCAGTCGTCCCAAAACCGTCAGCACTCGAAGCTCGCGCATTTCGAGTTCATTGTCCCCGGACCCACCCGCCAGCGTGCGTTCCATCGCCAGGGGGACGTACAGTTCAGCGCGGATCATTACATTCGGCCCCCGGAACGATTCTGGCGCTACTCCTACCACGGTGAAGGGGAGGCCATTGAGGATGATGGTCTTCCCCACAGCGTCCGGGCTCGAAGCGAATTCGGTTTTCCAGAGGTCATGACCCAAGATAGCCACCGCATCGCGCCCCGGTACTTGGTCTTCATCGCTACGGAAGGCGCGCCCCAGCTCCGGACGCAAGTCCAGGGCGCTGAAGAAATTCCCGCTGACCAACGCCCCGTATCTCATCTGGGGTAGCGCCGTTTTGTCCGGGGCGAACCCGAACGGGAGGTACTGGGAGGCGGTCAAATCCGCGAAAGAATGGCTCTTCTTCCGCAAATCGTCGAAATCCGGGTAGGAGAGAGGCGAATACTCGGTGAGACCCCCGAGGTTCTCGCCGCGGAATTGCGACTGGACCACTATGATTTCAGAAGCCTTGGGCACTGGCAGAGGTCGAAGAAGCATAAAGTCCGCCAGGCTGAAGATGGCTGCGTTGGCTCCAATCCCCAAAGCTAAGGAAACGATCGCGACCACAGCGAACCCGGGATTCTGTCGTAGCGTGCGTAAGGCGTAGCGTAGGTCATGCAGCATGATTCCAGACTCCAGCTGGAGTGTAACTATGTGCATCCAGGGTACCAAACGAAATTGTCTGTATCTGATTGAAAATGCATAATCTGCTTAAGATGGCAAGGGCGGCACCTGTCCGCTTTTGGGACGGAGGTGTGCGGAAACGAGACCGCGAGGAATGTTTCAAAACTCACTGCCCGACTCAGACGCCTGCAGGGTAGGGCAACCCAACGCTAGGGCCTCCAAATTCTTGGGTTCAGCCAAGGTTCCGCCCGAGTCACGCCCTTGCCGGAAAACAGGACAACTGGGCTTTGAAAGCGGACCAGACTCCTGCCGGCCTGGCATCAGTAACGAGTCGCCAAGGGTTTAGTAATCGTCGTGAATCCCGGCACGCCGGGCACTTTGACCATAAACGGCCGAACCGTCTATGTGACCCACCTCTTTACCTTTGGCGATGGCGCCCGGCCGATGCGCTGCGAATTTGCCCGCTCATTCGGGATTGCTGAACTGAAATGGTCCCCGAGAGGAGGTTAATCCTCCATCCGGCTCTTCGCGGGACCACCTCCTGCCCTTCCGGTTTCCGAAGTGCCATGAGTTCGATCAGAGTCCCTCACCCGGACGGACCGGAAACGGGCCCTCCTGAACAAGAGGGAATGAGCGCACCCGGAAAGTCCCGCGGACCAATTACCTACCGGTAGGAAATTCGCGCCCCAAAAGGCAAATATTCTGCCCGCTTTCGGGCATCGGGTCTGCTCCGGGATTCATCTTGGATGGGTTATTGCTCGCATATTATATGGAGAATTATCTATGCGTGGAAACGCGCACATCGATGGCCTACGCGAAATCCCGACCCGAACCGCAGTCCGAGAACGGTAGCAGGCAAGTTGGCCAGGTCTGTAGTTGGCTGGCTGGCCGGAAAGGCAGGTGGTAGGTGGAGAGAGCGCAACATCGACTCAACTCAACAAAAGGACTGGGCCTCGGGCAGGTGGGGCGATTCACCGAGCTGATGTTCTAAGCCTGAAAGAGGGGGGCAAAAAGATGTCAAAAATGAAGGAACCTCCGGGGATGTGTATGAAAACAAAGGAGAGCATGACAAATCGTCGGTCAAAAAACATGCTCTTTTCACGAAAATGCACGAATTGAGAGCCAATTGACACGAGTCCATTGGGTTTGGTGGCCGAGAATGCGGCAATTGCCCGGTTATCGAGGAAAGGTAGGATCGATGGTGGGTGCCACGGCCATCCTGTCCGTGAGGCGATCACGACGGGGACGGCCATGGCACAAGGGGGCGAGATTCCAGGAATAACCGCTATCCCACGATGTTTCAGAAATAAAAGGGGTTAACGGTAAATGACGGAAATCTCTGAAAAATCTATGTTGCTGAAACTAAGTCTGTTATCGAACCCTCCGCTGGGAAGCATCGGGAAAAAGGGGAAATAAAAAATGAAGGATAGTCCCACGATGTTGATGAAAACAAAGGAAGAAGGAAGCGACATTTTGACTAATCCCACGATGTTGATGATAATAAAGGACCTACGGTCTGTAACCCACGATGTTGATGATAAAAAAAGCACTTACTAAGAAAACCGAGGACGTATCACGGTTTCCAAATCAAAAACAGACGCACAATCCCGGATGGCGCGGAGCACCCGGAGGAGCGCCGTGCTGTCGCGAGCAATACGGGTGGTGCCGCGGGCATCTCGCCCGTGAAGGAGGCATGGCCATGATGGCCATGGCACAAGGAGCGGCCCTTCAACGTCCCCCAGTCTTCCACGATGTACCAGAAATTAAAGGGGTTAGCTGCGGACAAGGAAAACTTCTTGAAATGCATGTCATTGAAATTAAATAAGTTATTGAAATCACGATGTCCAAGCAGCCAAAAAACGGGGGGAGAAAATGAAGGGATGTTCCACGATGTTATTGAAAACAAATGGAGAAAATATGTCCGAAAGCAGGCTTTCCACGATGTTGATGAAAACAAATGACCTACAGAGTGCTTTCCACGATGTTGATGAAAAGAAAGAGAGTTATTGGAAAACATGGGTGACAGGCTAGTGCCGAGGGGCAACACATGGAGGCTACAAGAGACATCGGCGGGAGACCGGCAAGAGAGTCCGAGGTCCGAAGCCCAGGCGACCGACCTCAAATCTCAAATCGGAAATCTCAGACGGGGAATCGAGGATCGAAACTCGAAAAGCGAAAATCGCTAATCACAAATCGCTAAATCATTCAATGATCCGATGGCTCAATGACCCGATGGCCCGATGATCCGATGACCCAATGGCCAGATTCCCCTATTCAAATTCGGAGCAGGACATGAAGTATCCACAGCGGGGGCAAACCATCTTGCAGTGCCTGGATTCCAGCCGGCTGGAGCAAACCGGGCAGAACTGGTTGGGGAACTCCGGGGCGGCCGCAGCGGAATTGGCAGCATGGGGATCGGCAACTTCGGAGGCGGCAGGTTCGGGAGTGTCTTCACTCATGATCAAGCTTCCCTCACACATAGTGTTCCGCGATGAAGGCGCGCAAACCCTCGTATGCGCGCGTGAGGATGGCCTCATCGGGAAGGAAGACGATGCGGACGTGCTTGGTTCCGGGGGCCTGGCCGAAGCCCGTACCATGTACGGTGAGCACGTGTTTTTCCGCCAGCAAGCGCTTCACGAAATGTTCGTCGCTATCGGGAATGTCGATTTTGGGAAAGGCGTAAAACGCTCCGCGCGGCGCAACGCAGCTCATGTGGGGCGTGCTGCGGCAGGCCTTGACGGTCAGGTCGCGCCGGACGCGCAGCTTGGTGCAAACCTCGGCCAAGTGATCCTGCGGACCCTCGAGCGCGGGGCGAACGGCGAACTGTTGCGGATGGTTCGAGCACAGCCGCGCGCGGAGCAATTGGTGAATCCCTTCAAGATAGGGTTTGACGGCCGCCGCATTGCCGCTCGCCACTCCCCATCCGACTCTCCAACCGGGAACCAGGTAGGATTTGGAAAGTCCGTTGAAAGTTACGACAGAGACATCCGGGGCCAAAACGGCAAGCGAGGGGGGCTGAGCGCCGTCCAGAATCAGTTTGTCGTAGATTTCGTCAGCAAAAATCACAAGATGGTGCTGCCGGGCGAGTTCCGCGATTCGCTCCAAGGTTTGGCGCGAGTAAACCGCGCCCGTAGGGTTGTTGGGATTGCTCACCACGATGGCGCGCGTGCCGGGATTAAGCTTGCGCGCGATGTCTTCCAGGTTGGGCTCCCAATCATGGTTCTCGTCCAGCAAATAGGGATTGGGCTGCGCGCCGAGTTTGGCGAGAACCGCCGAGTACAACGGATACTCGGGGCTGGGCGTGAGAACGTTCTCCCCCGCGTTCACCAACGCCCCGAGGCATATGTCTAACGCTTCACTCACGCCCGCGGTCAGGAAGACACTTTGAATATTGCGAATCCCCTTACGTTCAGCTTCCGCGCGCACAGCCTCAACGGCTTCGGGAATGCCCAGCGAAGGGGCGTAACCGTTCCTGCCGTCGCGCATGGCTTTTTCGACGGCCGCAATCAGGTGAGGAGGCGTGCAGAAGTCGAAGTTGAGGGGATCGCCGATATTCAGGGGAAGGATGGTCTTGCCTTCCCGCGCCAATTGCTCTGCCAGCACGGCCATGTCGCGAATGGCGTAGCGGACGTGCTCAAGCCGTGTGGCGGCGTGGACGACATGAAGACGATCGAGGGATGGGCTCATGAAGATGACCTATTGGTAGCAGAAAACCCGCGGGTGCCAAGGGCTGCCCACGGGGGGCAGGCGTGCCCCACTCGTCATGATAACTCCGCGCACCGGGAAAACTTACTGTTGTTTCTGCTTCTTCAGCAACCCCGCGAGGCCGCGCACGGCTTTGACCGGTTCCTGTGCGGCGACTCCGGGAACTCCACCTTGTCCCGCCGCGCCTTTCAGGGAGAACTTTGGTTTGGCGAAGGTCCCACCCACGGTGAAGGGAAATATCATTTTGCCGTCGGCAAATTTGGCGCCGGCCAGTCCTCCCAGAACCGTGGCGAGTGGATTGTTGCCGCTGGCGGCCAGACTCGCGTCGCCTTGGTAATCCAGGCTGCCCTCGCCGGCCATGGTCATGTTGCCCGAGCCATCCACATCCACGCCGTTGCCCACCAAGGAAATCTTGTTGTTCGTAAGCCTGGCGTCCGCAATCCGGAAATCGGTGGACAGGGAAGAGAACGACGAGGGATCGCCATTGGCGGGGCCGACGCTGGCTATTTTGGCCAAGTTTCGCAGATTGCTGGTGAGTTGCAAGCTGGGCATTTGGCCGTTGCGAATGGCCACTTGGCCGGAGCCGGTGATGCCCACCAGGGGATCCGTCGAGTGGGTGACCGCGCCTTTCAGCTTGGCCGCCCCTTCCAGAGTTCCCGTCATCATGCCCTTGGCTTGCGGGAAAGCTTCCAGCAATCCCGCGACATTGACGCCTTTCATTTTCGCGTCCACGGTGTAAGCCAGATTCGCGCCCCCGAAGTTCAGGGAGAGATTTCCCGTAATGCTACCGCCGTAGCATTTCAGATCCAGGTTATCCGCGAACACCCGCTTGGGATAAATACGGACCTGGGATTTCAACTTGGTCACGGCGAGATCGCCAAATTGCAACGCGTCTGCCTTAAGGGTTCCATGCGCCACCGACGGTCCTTCTGGATCTGCGGCATACACAATTGGGTTGAGCCAAGCCGCCACGGCCGCAAGCGCGCCCGGCGCGGAGGCGGGCTCCCGGAGCGACGCCGTGGCGGTAAAGGCATTCAGGTTCACGTCGCGCAGGTCGATCGCGGCGCCATGAACATCCACCAGAGAGGGCCCCGGCACTCCCGACGCCAGCAGACTTGCCGCCGCAAACTGCCCTCGTACAATAGTCAGCTTGGCGATGACGCCCAGCGTAAACGATGCGCTGCTCTTCTCTCCCGCCGGACTGGGTGGCGGAGGGTCATGGGCCGGTGGGTTTTCAAAATTCCATTTGCCGTGCGTGTCCTCCAACATGTCCAGCGTGAGATCGTCAAGCTCCAGAGAGGTTATTTCCACCTGGTGATGCATCAAGGCGGAGGCATTGACCACCGCGTAAATCTTCTTGGCTTTCACAAAATCGCCCGAGGGAAAACCGGTGGGATTCCCCATCGCGAAATCATCCACGCGAATGGCGACCTTCGGAAGGATGCTCAGATCCAAGCGCCCGATTTGGACGGGCTTCCCGGTCTCCTGCTGAAGTTGCGCAATCACCTGTGGCCGAAAGCGATCGATATTGAGAAAGATAGGAATGATGATGGCCAATCCCACAACAACGAGGACCACTCCAATCACAACAACGAGTGCAATCCTTTTCCCTTTGGACATGGAGCTATCTCCTGGAGATTTTGCAGACGGGTTAAGACGATTACCCGCGACCTCGGCGCGCAAGGCCAGCCCCGAAATCGGCGATTCAAATATTACACCGTTTCTTTCTCTAGTGCTCGTTCAAGGCGTAGTTAATGCGCGAGGCTGGTTTTTGCAGGAGGGGGAACGCGGGAATATTTGGTGGAATAATAGTCAAAGAATGATTTTCCCGGCGGCGCCACTTGGACGGTCTCTGTGATCTCGTCGGGCCCGGTTCGCACCCAGGCCCTACGAAAGAGCCATCCCGGCGGAGGGGAGTCGCCGCCTTCGGGATTCAGATGAAGTTCGGGACCGTCCAAGGTCAATCGATATCGGGTGACGAATCCGTTGCTGGAGAATACTCGTAAAACAAATCCGGGCCCGTTAGTGCTGGCGCTGAGAATTCCCATCCAGGATTCCTTCACAGCCGGCACGGTTGGAGTGGCCGAGAGCGAAACCTCACCGCGAAAGACCAGGAATCGTTTTCCCAGGTCGGGGCTGACGGAGAGCCGCACTTCGCCTGGGGGGCTGTTGGGCAGGGTTTTGCCGGTCCATTGACCCAACAACCAATCCAGGGTGGAGTAATCGGGCGGCGTGGGAATGGGGATTTGATACTGGACTGGAGGTTTGTCCTTGGCGGCCGAAAGGGCGCTGGCAAGAGGGAGAATCAAAGTCACAATCAGTGCGCGCACCAGCATTGGAATATTCGCAGGCATGGGAGGCCTTATGGTCCTTCGCTCAGGCCTGGGGGATCGGGGTTGGTGGCCCCCCCGACCACCTGTCAGCCGGGAAGTTAACTTCCCAAAACCCTGGGGGCTCTAGGATTTCGAAGCCGACTTCGAAGGCGAAATCCTTTGCCCCGGCGGACGTCCACACCACCCGGCCTCGTGTGAATCTTTGATTGCTCCGCGTGCGAATGTCCAGCGTCGTGCCGACGGGAAACTGCTGGCGGCTGCGAATCAACCCCCCATGCAGACTGATCACCAGCGTTTCCACCGGTTCCCATTCGTCCGTCGCAGGCGCATTCACCGGGCTGACAAACAGCGGCACCCGCATGACAATACGAAGGCTGCGTCGCCGGAATGTCCGCTCTGTGGAAACACCTTCCATTAGCGCCACCAGAAAGGAACTTCGCTTGGGATCTTAACCAATTTCCTCCAGCCATAATAACATACGGTTCGGCACTTGCAAGCCTGGCTGATACAGAAGTGGCTCACGACGACTTTCCGTAGCGTCGGCTGGTTACGGTTCTTAGGTTCCTCGACAATGTGTCATCTTGACCTGGACAATGCTATGGCGAATACTTTCCGCGTGAAGGTCCGGGCACTTGCAAGTTCGTTCGTGCTGGCGGCCGTGTTCATCGGCATAGTGAGCGCTAGACTGCAGCGGCCTGAAGCTGCTCCCCAGTTGACCGAACCGCCGCTCCAACTTGCGCCCTCGGAAATCGAAATATACAAACGCGCTCAGACACTCATCGATTGGACTCCGCGTCAGATTCACGCCTGCCCTTTTCTGCACAATCTGCGCCCGGCCGGGAGCCAGGATCAACTACCGATGGTACTGGAGCGCGCCGGCCAAACAGCTACCCTCCTGTTTCACGCCTTTCCCCAGGTCTCCTGTGACGAGGAGGTCGGCTCGATATCGAACCCTCAAGACGCTCGTACAGCGTTTGAGAATGTGCATTACACTCCGAAGAATCGCAAGTTTCGGTATATCGTCATACCCCCGGCCCGCCGGTGATGTCCCGGCATTTGAAGAATACCGTACGGACCTCAATGGGAACCCCGTCTCTGAATCGAGCCTGAGAGATCTCTTCATGATCACTTCCGACTTCGCATCAACCTGGCTGTACTTGAGCCCGGCTGACCAGCGCAGCAGCCGCTTCCGTTACTTCGGAATCCAGACGATTCGAAATCGGGAATGTCATGTGGTGGGGTTTGCGCAAGATCCCGAGAGAGTGCATGGTGTGGGGGCATTACGCATGGGGGACAAAAGCTGCACACTGTTGGTCCAAGGACTGGCGTGGATCGACTCCGACAGCTTCCAGGTCCTGCGGGTCATAACCTGGCTTCTCGCACCGCGGACGGATGTCGGCCTCAGTTCCCAGACTTCGACGGTTGACTTCTGCTCCGTCCAGCCGAGCGGGTCGGAAAGAGTGCTCTGGCTGCCCCGCGACGTGGGGGGCGAGGTTGTGTATGGCGCCATGTGGGGTCGCAATACGTACCACTACACCAGTTTTAAGCTCTTCCGCGTGGAAAGCACGATCAAACCGGGGGGGTAATGACTCAGAACTGATTGCAGCATTACTCGCACCATCGGGGCTACACGTCATTCATCACGATGGAGTACTAATCTGGCAGTACCCTCTTCAGCGCTTCCAGTTCCGGTTCGCCGGGGCCGAGGGGCAACTTCACTTTGCCGCGTTGGACGACCGAGCGGCAGAAGGCCATCATGATTTCGAGGTCTTTGTAGGCGCTTTCGCCGTTGCAGGGGTGAACCTTCGTCTCGTCGTCGAGCCAGTCGACCATTTCTTGAACATATGGCCCCATATCGTGTTCGTAGTCCATGCTGCCGGGGCCAGACGTGATGCCGCCGCGAGTGACGGCGCGCCAGCCGCCGCCCGTGAGCGCCTCGGCAAAACCTTCACTGCCTTGCGCGCCGATTCGGCACTTGCGCCACCAGTATTCAACTTCCGGCACGTCAGGAGCGCCGTCACCCGACTCCACGACGCCGCGCACGCCGTTGGAAAACTGAATCAGCCCGCCGATGTAGTCGGGTGAAGGGTGATTGTCTGCGAACTTCGATTTTCCGTGCGCCTGCCCGACCACCCATTCGGCCTCGGCATAGTCGTTGTACCAGCGCGTGTAGTCGATCAGGTGCGTCAGCATGTGCATCATCCAGCCGGTGGCAGTACCGTAAACGGTATGGACGCGGCCGATGGCGCCGCTCGCGACGATCTCCTTCACTTTCTTGTAGTGCTCGCCGTAGCGGTGCTGGTGGCTTACCACCGTCTTCACTCCCGCCGCGCGCGTGAGCTTCATCATCTCGAGCGCCTCGTTCGTGGAAAGGGCCGTGGGTTTTTCGTAGGCAATAAGCTTTACCCCTGCCTCCACGCCCGCGCGAATCAAGGGCAAGCGCAGGTCAGGCAGCGTGCAGAAGCAGAATATATCAGGATGGGTTTTCTCGACCAGCGCGGCAGCGTCGGCACTAGTCTCACCGACGTCGAATTTCTTCGCTGCGGCATCCAGACGCGCGGCGTCGATATCGCAAAGGCCCACCAGCTTGAAGCGGCTGTTCTTCTGAAAAGCACTGGCATGATGTGTGCCGCGTTTGCCCATGCCAGCGACGGCGACGGTGTATTGTTGGGTTGAACTCATGGATGGACTCCTCGGGACCCGGGACTCGGTAGTATCCTATTTTGATTTTGTGGACTCTTGCTTGACCCGTTTGGCATGCGCCATTCTAGCGGAAAAGCCTGCTAACTGTCGCAACACGGCCGCAGCACCCAGCTTGTTCCCTTCCCTTTCGAACTTATCCGCCGCACTTGCCTCTTTTCTTGCATCTCGTCGGAATCTCTTACGTTCCTTCTTGTTGTAGCGGAAAGGAGAAGACATAACCCCTATCCTGCCCTGCCACACAAAGGGCCGCTCAAGAGATTGCAAATCAGGACACCAGCCGGGACTCGGGTTTCGACCCTAACCCCGAGTCCTTTGTCCCGGTTGTCATTAACTCGCGGCCTTGAATTTCCCGGCATGGGTCCTGTCCCAGGCGACCGTGGCGTCGATAACCGCCTGCACTTCTTCGCCGGTCAACTCCGGAAACATGGGCAGTGAGAGCACACGCGCTGCGGACGCTTCCGCATTCTTCAGTGAGCCCACCATGCGCGCGTCCTTGCCCCAAGGGAATCCTTCCTGCTGGTGGATGGCGATGGGGTAGTGGGTGAGCGCGGTGATGTCCCGCTCCTTCAGATATTCCTGAAGGCTGTCGCGTTCCGCAGTTTCGACAATATAGAGGTGGTAGATGTGGCGGTAGCCGGGTAGCGCGGTGGGGAGTTTCAGCGATGTGCCCTTCAGGGCCTCGTCGTATTGCTTCGCGAAGCCGCGGCGCAGGTCGTTCCACTTGTCGAGTTGCTTCAGTTTCGCGCTCAGCACGGCCGCATGCAGGTCATCCAAACGGCTGTTGTAACCCATGCTGTGCACGGAGCGCTTCACCGAGCCGTGATTGCGAAGTTTGCGAACGCCCTCGGCGATGTCGGCGCGATGGGTCACCACGGCCCCGCCGTCGCCAAAGCAGCCAAGATTCTTTTGAATGATGAAGCTGGTGCACATCGCATCGGAAAGCTCGCCCAGGGCGAAATCCGGGCCGCGGGCCCCCAGTGCCTGCGCGTTGTCTTCGATGACATAGAGCTTGTGTTTCCTGGCGATTTCCGCGACGGCGCGCATTTCAGCGGGCTGGCCATAAAGGTGTACCGGCACGATGGCCTTGGTCTTGGGCGTGATGGCCGCCTCGATTAAATTCACATCGATGTTACAGGTCTTGGGGTCGCAATCGACGAGCACGGCCGTTGCTCCGGCGATCCAGATGGCTTCAGCGGTGGCAAAGAAGGTATTCGAGGTGGTGATGACCTCATCGCCGGGCCCGATCCCCAGCGCCATGAACACCAACCAAAGGGCGTCCGTGCCGGAGTTCACGCCTACAGCTTCGGACGTACCGCAATAGGCGGACAAATCCTTCTCAAATTGTTTGAGCTTCGGACCCATAACATAACTGCCGCTTTCCAGAACTTCCTGGATGGCGGAATCGATTTCACTCTTCAGATCGTGGTACTGCCGAACATGACCATAAAAGCCAACTTTCACAGACGCCATAAAAACCCTCCATATTTTGCCGTCAACCTCTATTTTCGCAGATGAGCGAAGTTGAGCGCCACATAAAACTCACTTTCCAGCCACAGGCTCCGCCCCCGAATCATTTACAAACCCCTACGTTATAGCATAAAACGTCAGGAATCTTCGGTTACATTTTAGTGAAATCACTAGAAACTGATCGGTCAGCCGAATGAAGCTGGGAGGATTTGCGGCTGAAGTTAGCAGACCTTCCAAATAGGTCCGTGCTCCGCTATAACGCGGCGCTGCGCGGCAGCAATCCTTGCGCGGCCAGAACCTTTTCGAGCTTAGCGCGATTTTCGGGTTTCATGGGGACCATGGGAAGGCGGTAGACCTCTTCGATCATGCCCATCATGGCGAGGGCAGCCTTTACGGGAATAGGGTTAGTTTCAATGAAGTTAACCTGCATCAGCGGCAGCAATTGCGCGTTCAACTTGCGAGCTTCATCGTACTTGCCTTCCAGCGCCAGGTGCGCTAGCCGGACCATGGGCCCAGGAATTTCGTTCGAAACCACCGAGATTACGCCAACCCCACCCACGGCGATCAGGGGGAAAGTGAAGGCATCATCCCCCGAAAGAACGCGGAAGCCGGGTGGGACGGCATTCAGCACCTCCATCTGCTGCACGATGCTCCCGGAAGCTTCCTTGATGGCGATAATATTGGGAATCTGCGCAAGGCGCGCAACGGTGGCTGGTTCGATGTTCGACGATGTGCGCCCCGGCACATTGTAGAGGATCACCGGCAGGTCGGTAGATTCCGCAATGGCCTTGAAGTGTTGGTAAAGACCCTCCTGCGTCGGCTTGTTATAATAGGGCGCAACGGAAAGGATGGCTTGTACGCCGAGGTCTTCGACTTCGGCGGCCAAGTCGCAGGCTTTTTTTGTGTTGTTCCCACCCACTCCTGCGACGATGGGAACTTTCGCACCCGCCTCTTGCTTGACCACGCGAATCACCCCGATGTATTCGCCATGCTCGAGCGTTGGAGTTTCTCCCGTGGTGCCGCACGGAACAAGGAAATCGATCCCTTCGCGAAGCTGGAAGTTCACCAACCGCCGCAACGCCGCTTCATCCACGGAACCGTCTTTCCGAAAGGGGGTGACGAGGGCCGTACCGCAACCACGTATTTCCACGCTCATGAAACCTCCAAGACGGGGGCTGGGTGCTCACTGCCCAAAGGATTCGAAATTATGAATGCTGAATTATGAACAGAGGGCACCATCTGGCTGCGCGGGTAACGCCCGGAGCATGGTGTTGGTTCAGAATTCATAATTCATAATTCATGATTCCTTATCCTCCAGCTCCCATCTCCAGCACATCCGCGAAACTGTAAAAGCCCTTCTTGCCGACGACCCACCGGGCGGCATACAGCGCGCCTTCCGCAAAGCCCTGCCGGCCGCGCGCCGTGTGGCGCAAAACCACGGTGTCCGCCTCGGAATCAAACCCCAGCTCGTGCGTTCCCGGGATGTAACCGGCGCGCACACTGGCCACGGGAATATCGCGATCGACCAGGTAGGGTTGAATCTGCCGCGAAATATCGAGCGCGGTCCCCGACGGCGCATCCTTCTTCATTTTGTGATGTGACTCGGTGATGAAGGGGTCGTACATCGGGAAGGGCGCGAAGATTTCCGCCGCTGCCCGCGCCAGCCGATAGAACAGGTTCACGCCGATGGAGAAGTTCGCCGCGTACACCATACCGACACCCGCGTGCTCAATGACCTTGCGTATCTCCGCTTGGTGCTTCTGCCAGCCGGTGGTCCCGACCACCAAGTTCACTCCCAATGCCGCCACCCGGTGAACATTTTCCACCACCGAGTCGGGTGTGGTGAAGTCCACGCAAACATCGATGCCTTTGAACTTCTCCCGCGTGATGCCGCGACTTTGGGCGTTGACGTCAATGTCCATCACCAGACGCACTTCAAAGCCGCGCTGCGGCGCCAGTTGCGCCAGTGTCTTTCCCATTTTGCCATAGCCGAGTAGAGCGAGGTTTATCATCAATCACCGTGAAGATCCGTAGGCGGTAGACGGAATATGGCATATAGGGTTCCCCGTCTGCCATCTACCGTCTACTGCGTGCAGTCTACCCTTTGCTGAGATCAGTAGACAGGAGACGGAATACGCGTTTCCCCGTCTACCGTATGCCGTCTACAGCGCCTAATCTAGGTACCCTTCCGACTTCATCAACTCCGCGTTGAGCAGTGCTGCGCCAGCGGCGCCGCGAATCGTATTGTGGCTCAGTGCGACGTATTTGAATTGCAGCACCGAGCATTCGCGCAGGCGGCCCACCACGGTGGCCATACCGTGTTCGGCGTTCAGATCGAATTTCGGCTGCGGCCGGTCCCGCTCCTCACGCACAATAATGGGGTGCTTTGGGGCGGAAGGCAAGTCGCGCTCCTGCGGCAGGGAGCGATAGTGCCGCCAAGCCTGCGCGATGTCGGCAAGCGTGGTTTTATTTTTGAGCGCCACGGAAATGGTTTCGGTGTGGCCGTCTTCCACCATCACGCGGTTGCAATGAGCGCTCACAATGAATTCGCCCATTTTCACGTGGCCATCCACGCATTTGCCCAAAAGCTTGCGCGTCTCGCGCTCCACCTTTTCTTCTTCGCCGCCGATGAAGGGAATTACGTTGCCCAGGATATCGAGCGTGGGGATTCCTGGGTAGCCGGCCCCGGAAACCGCCTGCATGCTGGTCATCAGCACCTTGTCGAGCCCAAAAGCTTTTTCCAAAGGTGCGAGCGACATCACCAGTCCCACCGTGGTGCAATTGGGGTTGGTCACGATCATGCCGTTCCACTGGCGCACCTTCCGCTGCTCGCGAACCAACGCCAGGTGTTCCGGATTGACGTCCGGAATCAGCAGGGGCACGTCCTGCTCCATGCGAAAATTTGAGGAGTTGGAAACGACCACGTGGCCCGCCTGAGCGAATTCCTTCTCCACGTCTCCTGCCACTTTGGAATCGAGCGAGGAGAACAGCAGTTGCGGAGCGTCACCCGGCTTGCACTCGTGCACGGGAAGATCCCACGCGCTCCGAGGCAGGGGATCGCGCAAGCGCCAGTTGCAGGCCTCGCGATAGGTTTTTCCCGCCGACCTCTCGGAGGCCGCGAGCCATTTGATTTCGAACCATGGGTGATGCTCGAGCAAGCTCACAAAACGCTGCCCAACCATTCCTGTGGCTCCCAGAATGCCCACTGCAAGTTTCTTCATGAACGATAACGGCGGATGAGTTCCACCATCTCCTTTCTTGCAAAAAGGGGTTTGGGATTAGGGATTAGGGATTAGCAACTAGGGGTCAGAGGTTCGCCCCAACCCCTAACCCCGAACCCTTAAACCCTAATTCCTGCTTTTCAGGTCACGCACCAAACGACAGTAGAGATCGACTGCGGCGACCAGGTCCGCCTTGGGCACACACTCACGCTCGGTATGCGCCATGTTGATGGAGCCTGGCCCGAGCAGCAAGGGGCGTCCCCAGTTGGTCAGCGACGGCAAGTCGGTGGTGAACGCCACGACGTCCATTTCGTAGCCGTCGAGTTCCTCCATCATGAGCAGTGGTGTGTCGCGCACGAATTCAAGTTCGCAGCGGCCGGCATTTACGTCGCTAAGCTTCTGCCGCAGGGTCGCAGAATCCTCCACAGTGCGAATCAGGATCTGGGCCACGGCGGCGTCGGGTACCACGTTGGCGGCACGCCCGGCGGTGATCATGCCGATGTTCATTGTGGAGGGCCCCAGCACCGGATGAGTGGGCAGGGGAATCTGGCGAACATCCGCGAGCACGTCCAATAGTTTGTCAATGGCATTGACGCCCAAGTGCGGGTAAGCGGAATGCGCCATCTTGCCACGCGCGCGAATATCGAGCCGCAAGTTTCCCTTGCACCCCACCACCAGTTTATTTTCGGTCGGCTCGCCATTGATGATGTAGCGTGAACCGCATGGGTGGAGATTAGCTTCACGGGCGCCGTCGCTGACGGTCTCTTCTCCCACCAGAAAGAGCAAGGCGAAATCCTCCACGCCCTCTCTCTTGAGCTGTTCCGCGGCCGACAATTGCGCCGCCAGGATCCCCTTGGCGTCACATGAGCCGCGACCGTAAATGTGCTCTGCATCATCGTGCGCCGGAAAGAAAGGCGGTACGGTATCCAGGTGCGTGCTCAGCACGACGTCCGGCGTTCCCCATGTGGCGAACACATTGGAACGGTCACGCGACACAGGCATCAGTTCCGTTTGAAAACCCTGTCGGACGAGGCATCCTTTTACAAATTCCGCGCAGGCCTTCTCATGACCGGTGACGGAGGCCATGTTGACCAGGCTTTTGGTAAGTTCGAAAAGATCCATAGAGATTCCCGTCGAACGCTCACCGCGAGATATCTTGCACTCTCTCGACAGTGACAATCCCGGATTTTAGCGCGACCCTACCACGTTAGCCCACTCCCGAAAAAAGCGTCAAGCCGAATCGGGAACCGGTGTCGGACCATCTTGATCGGGCATCGGGGGATCCGTCAATCGACGGATGGATGAGGGGTCTCTTCACGGGCAATGCGCTTATGGCAATCGATGAATAAGTCGTAGGAGCGTCCGATGGAACCCGGACCCAAACGAATTCGCAATCGAATGCGGGGAATGAAAGGTGGGAAAGAGGCAATTGTGCTCCGAACGAGGAGGCCACATGGGTCAGAGTTTCCGCCCCGTCCTTTGGTTCACCCTAATGTTTTTGCTGGTATGCGTTCCGGCCGTTGCCCAGCATCGGGGAAGTGTGCGCGCGTACACGTCGAATGGCGCTGCGCCGGTTTACGGGCGTGCGGGTTCGTACGGTGGTTATGGCTTTTACCCTTTGTCCAGTCCGCCTCTTGAAGTTCCGCCCAACTATGGGCGGGTCGGCCCCGATGAGAATCCATGCCAATCCGGTTGCAACCCAAACGCCGGCTACGAATGGGATAGCGTGGGAACGCTGATCCTCGATACAAACCCTCCGAATGCTCGCGTAACGCTCGATGGAATTCCTGCCGGGACGACAGACAGGCTTGGCCCTTTCCAACTTCCGGTGGGCGAGCACACTCTGCACATTGAAGCCGCAGGTTTCGAACCTTCCGACATCGTTGTCAAGTTTGACCGGCCCGGCGTGCAAAGCCTGAACGTCGAATTGAAGCTCTTGGAGGTTTCCGCCAAGCCCGCGCCACGGCCATAGCGGCTTCCCAGTAAGCGCCGACCCCCTCACCCACCGCCATAAGGACTGGCTAAAGAAAATGCCAGCCCATAGCTTCGCAGCCGTTGATGCTACCCTTTGGTTGAGGCGAGTGATTGTCCACTTTTGCCTTTCGTACGTTGCGTTTTGCCTTTTGCCTTTCCATTCTTGGCAACCGGCTGAGGGGCTTTTTCTCCGCGCCGCCCAATCTCCCGAACGGACTTTGAAGGCCGTTTCACCGGAAGATCCTGGGCTTTCCTCGGTTGTCCAACTGGTCGCCGTCGGCCCTGCGGACAAGGTGCAGAACCGCGAGTGCTCGGCTACCGGATTTCTGATTGATGAAGAGGGGTATCTCATCACCAATGCGCACGTCGTGGGAGACGCCTGGCGGTGCCTGGAGAAAGCGCCAGGAGCGAAGATCCTCGCCAAGCTGCCCAGCAACGACCCCCGAACCGCCCCTGCGGTCCCTTGCGATGTGGTCGGAATCGACGCCTCAAACGACTTGGCCTTGTTGAAAATCGAACGGCCACTCCTTGCCAATCCGGGAGACAAGCAGCCTTTTGCGATGCTCGATGCCCGCGCCGCGACCGTGGGGGCGGCGGTGAGGGTCAGCGGCTATCCAACATTTTCGTGGCAACCGGTGACGCAGGCAGGCAGAGTCACCTGGACCGGCAGGACGGCACTCGAAGAAATCGATGATCCTCTTCCCAAACCCAGCGATGCCTTGGGCGTGGATATCCACCTGCGCCCCGGAAACAGCGGCAGTCCTGTGTATCGCCCCGATGGCGGGGTGATCGGGGTGGCTGACAAACGCGATCCCCTGCGGCCTTCGTATTCGGTGGCCGTTGCCATTCACTATGCCATCGAGCTCGCAGAGCGCTGCGGGGCAAGGTGGCACGGGGTTGAATGATACCGAGGGGCCACTCTCCCTTATTGCCCTTTAACTTCCTGCTTCGCCTCCTTCGCGTAGCGCCTCCCGCCTGGCACTTGCCACCTGATACCTGTTTTGGGTGTGGATTTGCTCATGTTCTAGCACGAGTGGAAGGAGGCGCACATGGGCACCTTGATGATTGTACTCATTTTGTCACTTTCAGGCCTTGCCTTGGGCATGATATCCCTTATGTCCGTCCGGGGTGTGCGAGCTTACTGGCGGGCGCGGGGCAAACGCCTGGTGACATGCCCTGAAACCCATTGTGCCGCGGCAGTGGAGTTGGACGCCAAGGGCGCGGGGTTAAAGGGTTTTCGGGGCGGGATATACCTCTGCCTTCAGGATTGTTCGCGCTGGCCGGAAAAGCAAGGCTGCGCCCAGGACTGCCTGACCCAGGTCGAAGCCATGGGGCAAGGGTGTCTCGTCCGCAACGTCGTGGCGGGATGGTACCAAGGCAAGACTTGCGTCTATTGCCACAAGGCCGTGGATAGCGTCGCGGAATGGACCGGGCACATCCCCGCTCTGCTGGCCCCGGATTCCAAAACCGTGAGCTGGGACGATGTGCCGCCGGAGAAACTCCCGGAAGTCTTCGCCACCCACCAACCCGTTTGTTGGTCGTGCCACATCGCGGAAACCTTCCGGCGTGAACATCCGGAACTCGTCACTGACCGCCCGGCACGATGGTAATGCGGAAGTGACCAGTTGAGAGTTAGACGTAGCGCTCGATCCCAGCTTTTCCGGGGTCGTCCGGGCCCACTGCCCACATCTCTACTGTCCTACATAGCTGACGCTCCAGATGCAGTTGCCGCCGTCATCGGTGACCAGCAGCGAGCCGTCAGACGCCACGGTCACACCGACGGGCCGCCCCCAAACCCCTCCATCGGGGGTCACAAAACCGGTCAAGAAATCCTCATATTCACCGCTGGCATGGCCGTCCTTTAGGGGCACGCGAATCACCTCGTATCCGGTGCGCACTGACCGGTTCCACGACCCGTGCTCCGCCGCGAAAATGTTACCCTGATACTCCTTGGGGAATTGCTCACCCCCGTAGAACGTAAGTTCCAGCGAGGCATTGTGGGGCTCCAAGAGTACATCCGGCACAATCACCTTGTCGCGCAGTTCCGGGTGTTTCCCCGCATGGCGAGGGTCCTGGTGCGCGCCGATGTAATACCACGGCCACCCGTAGAAACCACCCTCCTGGACGTGCGTGATGTAGTCGGGAGGAAGGTTGTCGCCCAGCAGGTCGCGCTCGTTAACCCCAATCCGTCGATAGCGGCATTGGGAGCCAAGCGGAGTTCGGTGCAATCGGAAAAGTGATGCTCGCGTGGTCCTGGGCGTGGGGCGAAGGAGAAGCGCTTCGCGGGCCGACACCTTCCGGCGCTG
>Ga0208034_1000798_pt1 | contig 22395 bp, 19 predicted proteins | sample June2015DPH_8_10_FD_184699 | JGI IMG/M metagenome (GOLD analysis project Ga0208034, IMG submission 184699) | Peatland microbial communities from SPRUCE experiment site at the Marcell Experimental Forest, Minnesota, USA - June2015DPH_8_100... | ecosystem: Environmental > Terrestrial > Soil >...
CTGTCTTACCCGCACGAACCCAGCTCTCCAGCGTGGAGCGGTCTTCTGTCGTCAATGTGAGGGCAGTGGGGTATTTGCTCATGCCCCATCATGGCATAGACCGCTTTTCAATGCAACTAAGTACTAGCGCTTTCTACTAAGGTGACAATGGGAGCGAGGACTCTTGTCGACTTGGATCCAAAGGAATCGTTGTCTCCCTACTTTGGCGTGCTGCGGTCGAGCGGGCGTCTGTTCTGGGCCCCCTACTACGCAATCTTGGCGGGGACACTCGCTGCTCCCTCTCTGTTGTTTCGCAGGAAGTGGGCAAATCTGCTGATCGCCGGAGCGCTGGTTCTTCAGTTCGTCGACACAAGCGCCCTTCGGCGGAGGGTGCATACCACCATAATTGAGCATCATCCATCGCCCTTGAAATCGCCCATCTGGTCAGAGTTAGGCACTCTTCATCAAAATCTCATCGTGCTTCCGGCTTTCCAATGCGACTTCACCAGCACGTCCCCTTGGGGACCCGACGGATACAGATTTTTTGGTTTTTTGGCTGTCCAGCAGAAGATGCGGATTAACGGTTATAGATCCGGCCGCTACACTCAAGTCGCGCAGGACTTCCACTGCTCTCAGTCGGTCGCCGAGCTAGCGCAACAACCGCTCTCCCCTGATTCCGCTTACGTCGTAACGCCTGAATTGGCGACAGCCATCGCACAAGGTCCCACCGGCCCGGGAAAGTGCCACGATGTCGACAATTTCATCCTCTGTTCTTCCAAGACCGATTTCGGGCTTAGCCCTCTCCCGATGAGCAGTGTGGTTCCTGCTACGGGGTCTGCAGCAGAACCGAGGTAATGTGCGATGACATCAGCCCGGACAGGTTCGGCACTTTCGATCTGGTGATGTTCTTCTGAGTCCTGTACCACCTGCGCCATCCGCTCCTGGCATTGGAAAAAATTCAGGCTAAAACCTCCGCCATATCTCCCAAATAGTCTCTCAGGATGAACCTGGCGATCACGGCTTAGAAGCTTTCGCGTTGCCGCACCGCGCGGTGGGCCAATTGGTTGGCCTCGCAGTTGTCTTCGCGCTGAATGTGCTCGATGGAGAAGTCAACCGCTCGCGCCAGTTTGCGGCAGGTCCAGTTCAGAGAATGCAGGCGCGGGCTGCGGCAGGCGTATTCGCCGGTCATCTGCTTGACCATCACTTCGGAGTCCGAATAAACATGCAGCGTCCTGGCGTTGACCGCGATGGCGTGCTGCAAGGCCTCGAGCAGGGCGACGTATTCGGCTACGTTATTGTCCTGATGCCCGATCCAGCGGGCGATTCGGGTGATTTCGCCGTCGTGGCTTTCAATGACGACGCCAATCCCAGAGGGCCCGGGATTTCCGTGCGAGCCGCCGTCCACGTAGGCTACGAGATCGGGCATTCCACTCCTACGTACACACAATGCTTCAGTATGTCGAATTCGTCAAGAACCAATTTTGGTTCGTCGCTAGACTATCGCACGGATGCTACAACTCTGTGAAAAAGATGTGAATTGGCGTCGAATAACAATCGAAGCCTTGCAAAAGGGGTGTGATTTCTGTGGTTTACGCGAAAAGATTCGCACACAAAAATAAACTGCACTTGCACCAACCTTGGGCGTTGACAATTTCTTATCCTGCTGTAGGATCACACATGTCGACGGCAGAAAAGGACAGGCAAACATAATAGTCAGCCAGTCCGAAGTAAGCTGGGTGATCGGTTCCACGGGGCGACCCGGGGGCACCGCCAGACCCGAAAAAACCGACTGCGCTGCGAGGTGTCAGCCGGGGTCTGGAACCGCGAAAGCGGTGATCGCACCAAGGGCTGTGACGGTACATGCGTCCACGCCGGGGGCTCCCTCGCAGGAGTCGTTGGCTAGAGCATAACCAATGTCACAGCCTTTTTATATTGCTCGGCGTGCTCGGCGGTCCTCGCCGGGAAGTTCTCTCCAACCCAAATCATGGACTCGACCGCTCGCATGCCCTTGGCGTCGAGGGCTATCGACTTTGATACAACTTCGCTATCGCCGACGTTGCAGGCTCTCGGCTGCGGCGAAACATTCCTGAGCGTGTGCCGTATCTCCGAGATCGCTGTAGGCACGGCCCATGTTCTTCAACGCGGCGAACCTTAAGCGGGCGTCGCGCGAAGAACTCAGGGCTTTCTGGTATCGCTCGATGGCCTCCGGCAGGTTCCCGCGCTGTTGCTCGTAGGTACCGAGGTTCATGTTGCTGACCGGATCGGCGGGGTAAATTTCCGTTGCCTTGAGGAAGTGCGACATGCCTTCCTCGACCCGGCCCTGGCTCATCAGGATTTTGCCCAGATTGTTCTCGGCCAGCCAATTGCGGTTGGTGACTTGCAATGTGCGCGACCACAGCGTCGCACTGTCGCTCCAGTATCCGATTTGGCGATGCGTCACTGCCGTCAGAATCAATAACACTGCGAAGCTGAGACCGGCCAGCCAGGCGGTGGAAATGTGCCGTCGCTGCGCCCACTCCGATACTCCCCAGCAGATCATGATGAACAATCCGATGAACGGCAGATACGCGTAGCGGTCGGCCATGCCTTGCATGCCCTGGTACCCCACTCCCTCAAGGCCGATCATGGGTACCATGGTCCCCAGGAACCAAAACCATCCCATCGCGAGATAGCGCTGCCGCCAGCGATCGATGACCAGCGCCGTGATGGCCAGCAGAAGCAGAAGCGCTCCGCCAACCTGCCAGGCGCCCAAGGAATTTCCGGGATGCGGATAGAAGACCGCCAGACGCGTGGGCCAAACCGCATCGCGCAGATACTGCGCGTAGGAGACAATCGCGTTCTCCAGCCGAATGGAAAGCGGATACCAAACCTTGTCGCCACCTGCGTGTTGCGCTTTCATGGTCATGAAGGCGCTGGCCGCAGAAAGCGCGAGCAGTGGCAGTTTTTCCAGCAGCAACTGGGAGAGAGTTCTCGGCGGGATGATGGTTTGGGTTGCTGTCCCGGAATCCGACTTTCGCGCCGAAGCAAACATGCGCCGCAAAGGCCAGTAGTCCCACAACAGCAGAACGAAGGGGAAGGTGATCACCTGCGGCTTGGCCAGCAATCCAAGCGCATACAAAACTGCGACCACGGCATACCGCCCGACTCTCGGCCCGCGCGCGTACCAGCGATATGCGCCCAAGGCGAGCAGAAAAAATAGCATGCTGAGCGGGTTCTTGCGTTCGGCGATCCAGGCCACCGATTCGACGTTGATGGGATGCAGCGCAAACAGCGCGGCCACCATGAAACTGCGTCCGGCGTAACCGGCGGCGCGCAGCAACACCCAGAACAGCAGGACAACATTCATCGCATGCAGCAGCAGGTTGACGTCGTGGTGTCCGGCCGGATTCAGTTGAAAGAGCTGGCAATCCAGGGCGTGGGAAAGCCAGGTCAGCGGATGCCAGGTGCCCACGTCAAACGTGGTGAACGCCCACGAGACTGTGTCCCAACTGATGCCGCTCTGGACCCGGATGTTGTCGGTCACGTAGAGGCTGTCATCGTAGTTGACGAATGGGTGCCCGTGGACGGGATAGTAAAGAGCAACGGTTGCAATCGCCAGGAGAAGCCCGAGGAAAAATGGCTGGGTAAACCAGCGTGAAGCGGGCATGGAGTGCGCTTCTTTATTGGCTGGTGAAGCAACAGAAGTCGGGCTACCCATGTTGCCGACGAGTATAGCCGATCAGCGATTCAGCTAGTCTGCGAAGACAAAGGCAAGCGGTTGTGAGCTTGCAAGCAGTGGCCGATACCGTGTACTCCAACGGTCCCTACAATGGCACCACCGATGGTTGGACCATCAACTTTGGTTTCTCGGTTAGCGACTCGTTCACCACGCCCAGCGGCTCCGGTATTGAAGGCCTTAACATTGTTTACTGGGATGCTTCGAGCTCGGACCTTCTGACAACCGTAGACATGGCGCTCGGCTCTACGTCATTCAGCGGCACTCCGCAGACCTTGGCCGGCGTCACCAACACCTTCCTGGGGGTCAACCAGTACGGTTACAACCTGTTCCGGGCCGATTACTCGTTCGCGTACATTCCGTGGTCGGCCGCGGGCTATATGACCCTATCCAATGCCTGCTCCACCTCCGGTTGCTCGGTCAGCAACCCGATTTACTGGGATGAGAACAGCGGCATCGGCTGCTATGCACCGTGGGGACAGTGTCCGTCGTTGGCCTATTCGAGCCAGGGTGGCCAGATTCCTTCCGAAGCGTTCACGTTGACCGGGGATTACTATGGAGGCGGTACTCCCGAGCCCAGCAGCATCCTGCTATTCGGATCTGGCGTGCTCGGCCTCGTCGCAGTGCTGCGGCGCAAGCTGGGCCGCTAATTTCTATTGCGCCGCCGCGTAGTATCCCTGGCGGGCGTGGACCTGCGTTTTCTGTAGAGTGCGCACCTGCACTTGCAAGGCGTGGAATCCCGGCGTTACTCGTTGCGGCGGGAACGACACATAATACTGGCTGCGCAGCTCCTGCTCGATCTCCGCGAACATTCCTTCCAAGTCCCTGCTGGATTGCGCCACATAGAACCGGCCGCCGGTCTGCTCCGCCAGCCGTTGCAGCACCGCGTCGCTGCGAGACACCTGCTTTCTGCCACGCAGCGCCAGGGCATAGATCTGGACTTCGCCCCGCTGGGCAATCGCGACGACATCGGGCAGACCGTGGAAGCTTTGGTTGTCGTCGCCATCGCTCAGCACGACGATCACGCGATGCACCAGGCTGCTCTCGTCGCCATACGACGGATACTCATTGCAGGCGGCATACAGCGCGTCATAGAAACTCGTACCCCATCCCGGCTGATGCAGCCGGCCCACCGCGTCGATCAACCGCGCGCGATCGGCGGTGGAAGCCTGCCCGATGCGGACCTCGCCGCCGAACCCCATCACGAAGGCGCGATCGCTTTGCGGCCGCAGGATGCGCTCCAGGAAATTGAGCGCCGCCGCCTTCTCGTCCGCCAATACGCGCTTCACGGAATCGCTGGTGTCCAGCACGATCCCCAGGTGCAAGGGGAGATTCTCCTCGCGCGCGAAGTCGTTGAAATGCTCCACCGGCACGTGATTGTCCAGAATGCGAATGTCTTCCGCTGCAAGATCGTGTATCAGGCGGCCATGTTCGTCGGCCACGGTAAACTGCAGCCTGACTTCGGGCACGGTGCGGCTGATGGTGTATCCCGGTGTGCTGGCGGGAGAATAACTGCCCGCCGGAAGCAAGTTCATCGGCATGGGCGCAAGGGCAAGCACGCGACTTCCGGCGTTTTGCCCGGGCGCGGCAACCGAGGCGCTTGAGGATGCCCCCGCAGAATTGCTGGATCCGCCCGCCGCCCATTCGCCGATTCCTGCCAGCGTGGCCGCGCTCAAAGCCAGCGTTAAACCTATGACCATCGCGGACTTGTGCACATATGAGTTATCGGCGATGCGGCCCAGGAGCTTGAGCAGGAGCTGGCAGCCGCACGCAGGAATGCCTTCGCCGTCGTCGTAACGGGAGATTCGTGAAGCGCCCTTCTCCAGTCGCGCTTTGCGCGACTGGAGCATCACATGTTTAGTTCGGAAGCTGCTTCGGATCCACTTCCTACATTTTCTTGCGACGCGTACCCCGCGCTGAAGGGCGGGGCTATCACCTTGCGTCGCGCTGGGAGCGACTGGGGCATCGCATGTTTAGTTCGGATGCTGCTTCGGGTCTATTTCCTAGCCACTAGCCACTCGTCCCCGCTACACTCGCTAAGTGAGAAGAATCCGCCCGAATGCCTGGATCTTCGCCTGCGCATCAGGCGTTCTCCAGGTGCTGATCTTCCCCAAGCCCGCAATTTATCTGCTGAGCTGGGTGGCACTGGCGCCGCTGATCTACGCCATCCTGAAGTGCCGCGAGCAAGATGTGACCCTGGCGCTGGCCGACGGCGGACTCTTCCTTGCGCCCGCGACGGCGTGGCAAGGCTTCCTGCTCGGTTATGTCAGCGGCGTCATCTGGTACCTCGGCAGTTGCTATTGGGTCTTCTATGTAATGCACGTGTACGGCGGGATTGGCGTCGCCACCTCGCTGCTGTTGCTGCTGATGTACGCCCTGTATCTCGCCCTGTATCACGGGCTATTTGGATGTCTTCTCGCCCTGATTGCCGCGCGGCGCAACGGATTCAGCTTGCGCGCGCTGGTTTTCACACCGTTCGTCTGGGTTGCCATCGAGCTGGCGCGCACCTACATCACGGGATTTCCCTGGGACCTGCTGGGCACGACGCAGATCGACAACATCACGCTCTCGCGCGTCGCCACGGTCACCGGAGTGTACGGCCTCTCCTTCGAAATCGTGCTGGTGAATACCGCGGTTGCAGCCGCCTTCCTGGTGCCGCACGCGCGGCGCAAGGTCTTGCTTACCGCGGCGCTGGCGGCAGCTATCGCTCTACATGCCGGCAAGCTGATAAAGCCCGCGGCGCTACCCGCCGCCGACGGTGCGACCCTGGTGCAGGCTAATATTCCCATTCTCGATTCCGGAGCGTGGACGCTCGACTATCTCACGCAGACGCTCGACTCGCTGGCGGGGCTCAGCGTGCCCCCGCAGCACAACAAGACCGGCACGCCCGGACTGATCATCTGGCCGGAATCGCCGGCGCCATTTTTTGTGACCGATCTGCATGTGCGCAGCACCTTGGCCAATGTGGCCCGCGCCACGGATTCCTACATCGTCGCCGGCTCGCTCGGCATCGAGCACACCGGCGAAGCGAACCGCCAGCCCGACATCTACAACTCGGCGGCTGTAATTGCGCCCAGTGGCGCGTGGACAGCGCGTTACGACAAAATCCACCTTGTCCCCTTCGGCGAGTACGTGCCGTTCGAGAAACTGTTCAGCTTCGCCAGCGGGCTTACCCGCGAGATCGGGACCTTCGCCCGCGGCCAATCGCGGCTGCCGCTGCCAGTCGGCGACACGAAGATTGGCACGTTTATTTGTTATGAGTCGATCTTTCCTGATGAGGTCCGGCGGTTCGCGAAGAACGGCGCTGAACTGTTCGTCAACATCTCGAACGACGGCTGGTATGGCGAGGGAGGCGCTCCGTGGCAGCACCTGAACCAGGCACGCATGCGCGCGGTGGAGAACCATCGCTGGCTGCTGCGCGACACCAACACCGGCATCACGGCGGTGATTGACCCGCTGGGGCGCGTGGTGGCAGAAGCTCCGCGCAACCAGCGTACGCAGTTGCAGGCCGCGTATTCGCTGGTGGAAACCACCACGTTCTACACCCGCCACGGCGACTGGTTCTCGCTGGCGTGTGCGATAATCACCTTGTTGGGACTGTTGTTGCGCGTCTTCGCGCCGGCCGCGATGGCGCCGCCGGTGAGCGGGTGATACAAAATCCGCCCCGAATGGAGCCCAGCGCGTACCGGGGTCCCCAAGCCACGCCGCTTTTGCGTGGATTGGGGTGGTTCAGCGCTGGGCAGAGTGGGCGATAATACCGAGTCCCGTAGGGACGACAGAGGTTGCTCTTTTGCAGTTGCAAAAACAGATCCCGCAGGGGCTGAAGCCCAGATCGTTGCCGGCCGGTTGCGGCACGGCTGAAGCCGTGCCCTGATACAAAACGATTTCAGAGAAGGCTAGACTTTAAGAGCTAAGAGCTAAGAGCTAAGAGCTAAAAGCTAAAAGCTAACAGCGAAAAGCGAAAGGCGAAAAGCGAACCGAACATGGTCGAAGAATTAGAGCAGGAATACGCAGCGCTCCGCGACAAGGTGCGCGATCTACAGGAGTATCTTTGACGCGCCCAAGCTGCGCGAAAAACTGAGCGCGATCGAAAAGCAAACCGCCGATCCCACGCTCTGGTCGAATCCCGAAAAATCACAGCAAGTCATGCGCGAGAAGAAGCGCCTGGATAGTCTGCTTGCTACCGAGACCGAACTGGCGCGGCGTTCCAGCGACATCGCCGCCTACTTCGATCTGGCGCGCGAGGGGGAAGAGGTCTCTTCCGACCTGCGGCGCGAAGTTGATGCGCTGCGCGGCCTGGTCGAGAAGCTGGAAACCGAGACCCTGCTGTCCGGCGAAAACGACGAGCGCAGCGCGATTGTGACCATTCATCCCGGCGCCGGCGGCACCGAGTCGCAGGATTGGGCCGAGATGCTGATGCGCATGTACCTGCGCTGGGCGGAGCGCCAGGGTTTCTCCACGCAGCTCTACGAGTACCAGCCGGGCGACGAGGCGGGCATCAAGTCGGCAACCTTCGGCGTCAACGGTGAGTACGCTTACGGGCTGCTGACCAGCGAGATCGGCGTGCACCGCCTGGTGCGCATCTCGCCGTTCGACCAGGCCAAGCGCCGGCACACCTCGTTCGCCAGCGTCTATGTCTCGCCGGAAATTGACGAGACCATCGAAATCAACATCAAGCCGGATGACATTCGCACCGACACCTACCGCTCCGGGGGCAAGGGCGGGCAGCACGTCAACACCACCGATTCGGCGGTGCGGATTACGCACCTTCCGACCGGAATCGTAGTCGCCTGCCAGAACGAACGCTCGCAGCACAAGAACCGCGAGCGCGCCATGAGCATCCTGCGTTCGCGCCTCTACGAGTACGAACTGGAGAAGAAGCGCGCGGTCACCAAAGGCATCGAGGATTCCAAGCTCGACATTGACTTCGGCTCGCAGATCCGGTCGTACGTGCTGCAGCCCTATCGCATGGTGAAGGACCTGCGAACGCGAGTCGAGATTGGCGATGTCGATCGTGTGCTCGACGGAGATTTGAACGAGTTGATCCGGGCGTATTTGCAGTTGCGAAGGAAAGAGCAGAGGGAGTAGCCGAGTCCGCAATCATGGAATCTACAGTGGTCCACACAGGTGTTTGGATTCACTTGTCTTCAGGGATTAGGAATGCCCCCGGAATTCCGCGGTCCAGGGTTGCCAGAATCGCAACGTGCGCCTTGGCCAGTTGAGCGAGGTGACCGTCCGTAATTTGCTTTGGGAACTTGACCCAGCCGGGAATTTGGGAAATATCGTGGTCGTCGGGAATAAACCTAAATGTTTCCGCGTGTCGCGCCTTTATCTGCAGCAGAAGGGCACGCGCCTCAGGGGCAGTGAACCCGTAACGTGAAGTCTGCGACACGACGCGGGCGAAACCAAGTTCCGTGATCGAACACGTGGCCAGCTCAATGCTTGCCTTAGAGCTTAGTCCGTTTAGCCAAGCAGCGACTCGCTCATGAAACTCGTGGTCGACAATGCCAAACGCGACAAGCGTACTCACGTCGAGCAGATATTTCATGGAAAATCGGAGAGTATCTCCTTCACTTCCTTGTGGGTCAGGACTGGGGCGCCTGGGCCCAGGGTCAGGGCAGGGAACCCGGTAAGCGGATCAATCACAATCTTGCCTTTGGTTTTGCGTTTCTTTTGAGGTGTTAAAACGATACGTTGACCCTCGACCTTAGCATCCAGGGGATCGCCCGCTCGCAGTCCGAGCCGGCGGCGAATCGGGCTGGGCAAGACAACTTGGCCTTTGGTTGAAATGCGGGTCTGCATGGTAAGACGATCTTACCACAGCGATCTAGCTTGACACGGCGGAAATCCTCTTTGATGGGCTAACATCATCCTCATGGACGATTGCCTCTTCTGCAAGATGATTGCGGGAAAGATTCCCGTGAAGAAGGTGTACGAAGACGACAAGGTGTTCGCCTTCGAAGACATCAACCCCAAAGCGCCGACCCACGTGCTCATCATTCCCAAGCGGCACGTTGCCGGCTTGAAGGAAGCCACGCCAGAAGACGCCGAGATCATCGGTTACTGTCAGTTGGCCGCGGCGAAGATCGGCCGCGAACGCGGCATCGAGGACGGATATCGCACGGTGTACAACGTGGGTCCGCGTGCCGGGCAGTCGGTGTTCCACTTGCATCTGCACCTGCTGGGCGGACGAGATATGACGTGGCCACCGGGGTAGAAAAGCAGGGGCTAGGGGCTAGTGGTCAGTTGTCGGTAGGAAGTAAGTTTGCACCGCGTCTTCAGTGGCTGGCCGCTCCGTGGTTATGAACCGCAGATCCTTCGACTCCGGCGGCCAACGGCGGGCCGCCTCCGCTCAGGATGACAGCATGGGTATTACTAACTGCTCGGCGCTATCGGCTGCTGCGCTTTCGGGTTCCACGGGACCGAGAACTGGCGCTCGATCTTCTCGCGATAACACGGGCCCGAGTTGTAGGTGCAGAAGGGATACAGCTTGCCATCGGGCGTGGCGTAGTGAATGACGCAGCGCTTCACCCGTTCGATGTCGTAGTTGTAGGCGTCCTGGAAGTGCATGCCCGCCACCAGCAGGGTGCGATAGGTGAAGGTGCCATCTTTGCCGTCGCGGCCGAGCTTCTTGTTGGTCATCCCTTGCAAGGTCTGCAGGAATTTCGTGAACGTCAATCCCGGCGGCGCAAGCTGCTGCTTGAAGTGCTTCTGCAGCGAATTCCACGCCTTCACCTTGCTGTAGAGCTTGAAGCGCGCCTTGCCGGCTGAGCGCGACAGCTCTTCCATGTCTTGCAGCATGTTGGGCACGTCAACAAATTGGGTGATGGGCACGGCCTTCTTCGACTTCTCGTCCACGAAGAAGTAAGTCCCGAGCGAGCAATGCGGGTGCGACGAGATGGTGGGCACGCCGGTGCCGCGGAGCGCGGCGGTCAGCTTGGAGAACGGGGTGACGCAGGCCAGCGGGAACCAGTCGGCGCGCGCGTCGGTGATGCCGGTCTGCTCGCTGACGCAGCGCGCCAGATCGGAGAGGGTAAACCGCTTGGCCAGCAGTTCGTGTTTGGCGATGCGTCCGGTGAAGGCCACCGGCTGGAAGCTGATGCCGGAGACCGTGTCCACGTTCTCGATGGCGCAGCGCACAATGTCGCCGACCTGATGGTCGTTGACGCCCTTCACGATGGTGGGCACGAAGACGATCTTCATGCCGGTGGCGCGACAGTTCTCGATGACGCGCATCTTGGTCTCAAGCAGCGCCCGCCCGCGGGTGCGGAGGTAAACGTCATCGCTGATGCCGTCGAATTGCAAGTAGAGGGTGGCCAGCCCGGCCGCCTTGGCTTGCTTGGCGAATTCGAGATTGGCCAGCTCGATGCCGTTGGTCGCAGCCTGAATGTGGGTGAAGCCCATCTCGCGCGCCATGCTGAGGATCTCGAAGAACTGCGGATGGATGGTAGGCTCGCCGCCGGAGAACTGCACCACCCGGCCGTCCACGGGCCGCTCACCGCGCAGCGTCTGCAGCATGCCGCGGATTTGCTCAACCGAGGGCTCATAGAGATAGCCTGCCACGTTGGCGTTGGCGAAGCAGACCGGGCACGTCAGGTTGCAGCGGTTGGTGAGATCGACGTTGGCGAGAGCGGTGTGGGAGGTGTGCATACCGCAGAGGCCGCAATCGTCAGGACACGACTTTCCACCTTCGATCTGTGGATTGGCGAGTCCAAGATTGTCGCCGAAGTTCCACTCCTCCATCTTGAGGTAGAGTTCGACGTCGCTAAAGATGATGTCGCGAAAGATGCCATGCTCGGTGCACGACTTTTCCATCACGACCTTGCCGTCGTCGGCGAAGATGTCCGCCCGGATGACCCCATTGCATTCCGGACACAGTGACTCGGTTTGCTTGGGCAAACCTTTCTGCAGCGGCTGGATAGGCGAGCCGGTGTAGGTCACGTCGGGTTGCAGGATGCGCAGAGTGGGCCGCTTGATGGGCGATAGTTTCTTCTGCTGATCCAGGTCAGTTGGGAAAATTGGGATATTAACTTCCGGCGACAACGTCTGAGTGCTCACGTGGCTATTCACCTCGGAATCATGGGACAGCGCGACGGGCAAAGGAGAATGAGGAAGAGACAACACCCCGCCGCGCCACCTCATCCTTGATTGTCGCGCTGGAGGCTGCTGCCGCGCTGTGTCGTGGCTCACCCGCAGGAGTGAAGCAGGTGCGCAGTGAACGGGAGGAATGCGCATCCATTGGGTCTCTCGTGACGCTGAACGGAAGCCAATTTTCGGGTTAACGTTATTCGGCCTGGGCCGGTTGAAAGAACACATCACCGGGGAATGCCTGCGTCTGCGGCTGCCGTCGGCTACAATCGCCCGATGACCTCCGATCGCTTGGAACGCGTGCAGGAGCAGCTACGGCTGTACGAGCATCCCCTGGTGGAGTTTGACGCGCGCCGCAAAGGCGAAGCCGTGGAGGTGATCATCCGGCCGCGCTTTACCGACCCGCCGGTCCACACCTACTACTTCGAGCTGCATCCCCGCGATCTGGACGATGCGCAATTCGAGTGGGCCTTTCAGCGCCAGCTCTTCGACTGCCTGCACGATTACCTGGTGGAGATGTTCGTGCGCACGCCGCAGCACCGCAAAGAGAACCAGCAGATGGAGCGCGAAGGCAAGCTGTGACCATCAGCCCCAACCAGCCTGAGAGTGACACTGGTGGCGAATCGCGCCTGCGCCAGCGCATTGCGGACGAGATTCGCCGCGATGGCCCAATGCCGTTCTCGCGCTACATGCAGATGTGTCTCTATGAGCCCGAGCTTGGCTACTACTCGCACTCGCGCGAGCAGTTCGGCAGAGCCGGGGACTTTTATACTTCCAGCGACGTTCATGCGGTGTTTGGGCGGCTGCTGGCGCGACAGTTCGAGGAGATGTGGCGCGCTCTGGATTCTCCGCAACGCATTGACGTCATCGAACTGGGTCCCGGGCGCGGCCTGTTCGCGCGCGATGTGCTGGATTGGTCGGCAAAGCACTTTCCGGAATTCTCGGGTGCCCTCCGTTACGCGCTGGTGGAGCAGTCGGCGCATTTGCGCGCTCGATTGCAGGAACGGCTGGCCGAGCACGTCGCGGTCGAAAGAGCACGTGTCTTCGACTCGCTCGAAGCGGCGGCTTCGACAGCAGGCGAAAACATTATCGTCTTCGGCAACGAGTTCTTCGATGCGCTTCCGGTCGAGGTGGTGGACTATCGGGGCGGCTTGCGGATTGGGTTGGAGAACGGGAAATTCGTGGAAACGTTCGTTCCGCCAGCCAAAGCGGAGGTCGAATTTCTCGATCGCTACGGTGTTCATCCGGAAGAGGGCGAACGCGTGGAAGCTACGCTGGTGTCCTTGGAATGGATGGAGCGCATCGCCGAGGCATTTCGACGTAAGCGAGGCTTCCTTGTCGCGATCGACTATGGCTACACGCGGGAAGAGCAACTGGCAGGACGCCATCGCGACACCATCATGAGTTACCGTCAACACACCGCCAGCACGTCGCCTTACGAAGCGCCAGGCGAGCAGGACATCACCGCCCACGTAAACTTTACGGCGATACGCGCGAGAGGCTTGCAGCGCGGACTCGACCCGGTAGCACTGCTCACCCAGTCGCAATTTTTGATCGGCATTGGAGAGGAGACGCGATTCGCGGACGCATTTCAGGATTGCAAACTTCCTCAGGAGCGCGCCAAGGTGGCGTTGCAACTGAAACACTTGATTTCACCCACAGGTATGGGTGAAACGTTTCAGGTACTGCTGATGTCAGCCGGAGTGACAAAAGAAGAGGCCGCTGGGTTGAGCGGATTGAAGCTGGGGCAGTTCCGAGGTTAATGCCTCCCGGCTTCAGTGGAATGTGCCGTCCCTGAAGGTTAACGGAACCTGATGTTTTTGTCTGCCATTCTTACTCGCCCCCCACACGTCCGAGTAGCGTGGCTGACACCATTGGATACTTGGGAAGCCGTTTGGCGATCTCCTCCGGAACACTTCCTAGATCAACGGCGTATTGCGAAAGCGTGTAGTAACCTGCAATCGTCCTGTGATCAGGGGTGATCACAAACGGGACCGCCGCTCGTTTTTTCAAGTCTTGCCCTGCTTGCTTCTGCAGGTACGAATCCAGTTCTTTACTGCCGCAAGAAAAAGCCGCCCGGTCGTGTTTAGCCCCGAGCGGCTCAATGACGAATTTGGGTTCCTGACTTTCCTCAGCCAATTACAATCCCATTTGTGCTCTGTATCGCGCTGCAGCAGCACGAGCAGCTTGGTTTGGAGCAGGAGGATTGAGGACCGCACGGATGAAAACTTCGCGAGCCTCATCCCGGATCGTTAGCGTCTCGAAATCTTTAATTGTATTGGTCGCGGCCTGTTGCGCGCTCACAACCACAAATTCCGTAATTGTCGTGCCCCGCAGCTCAGCGGCACGTTCGATCAATCGCTTCTGGTCCGGAGTTACTCTGGCCTCCAACCGCTCCTGCTTACGCGAGCGTGGATGACGCCTCAATGCCTGTGCCATAACTCCTCCTACACACAGAGTGTACGGCGATTAGCCGCACACGTCCAGAAGATGTACGGCTGTTAGCCGTACCGTAGATTAAATATCTTTAGAATCTTTGGTTTGAACCAAATATTAACCAAACATTTTGTGGGATGGCTAGATAGATTTTAAGCCAAAATTACTACATGCCGGGCTTATCGGGGCTCGGCGGCTGGTATGGGGATTGCAGATATTTGCGCGCCTCATCGAGCGCATTCTGAGTATTGTCGTTGGTCTGCAGGGCCTGGCGATACTCGTTGGTGGCGCGCTCGCGCTGCTGGGTCAGGTCGAAGATCTTACCCAGTTGGATATGGCTCCAAACCTCGGTCCAGCGCGGCTCGCCATCGCCGTTGAGCGATTGGCGATAGGCGTTGGCGGCTGACTGGTAGTTGTGCTGCAGGAAGAACACCTCGGCGATACGATAGTGCGCCAGCGAGCTGTTCTTGTTGATGTCGAGCGCCTTCTGGAATTCCTTCAGCGCTTCGGTCAGGTCGCCCTGTTCCACGTCCTGCTGGCCGCGCATGATGGAGGTGCGCACCTGCAATTCCTGGGAGTTCTGCAAGACATCATTGTTGGGATCGATGCTGATCCGCCGCGGCTTGCCGAAGGTTTCCACCGCATAGGCGGAGTTCGTGCCCGAAACTTCCACGCGCTTGGTCTCGGTTTTGCCATCCGTGTCGATCCTCAACTCCACCGGCATGCGGAAGAGGTCCATGTCCTGCTGAATCTCGCCGACCACCCGAAAGCCCTTCTGAGTGCGATACACCGTATATTTGTTCTTGAACTCAGGCGCACCCGTGGAGTCCAGCCATTGGGTGAAGAACCAGGTAAGCTGCTGTTCTGAACTCTGCTCCGCAATCTTGCGAAAATCGTTCACCGAGGCGGATTTGCCCGCGTACTCGGTAACGAAGGTGCGCATGGTTTTATCGAAGGGGTTGTCGCCAATCACCCAGCGCAGCATTTGCAGGATCATGCCTCCCTTGTCGGCCACCAGCGATTGGAACTCGGGCGAAAACGCATCCAGCTTCCCGACATCCGCCAGCGGGACCGATAGGTAAGCCAGCGCGCCCACCGACATGTCCTTGGTGACCTCCTGGAAACCAGCCCGACCGGCAACGTGCTCCACGTAGAGGGCCTCGGAATAGCGGGCGCAGCCGTCGTTCAGCCACCAGTCATTCTTGGTCGCCGGACTCACCATGGTTCCGAACCACTGGTGTGCGATAGCGTTGGCCAGCAGCCGGTAATTAATCTTGCCAACGAAAGAGCGCGAGGCCAGCGCAGCGATCTCCGGGGCCCATGCGGACGGGACGGTGTCCTCGGGCAACTCGACGACGTTCAGGGTGCTGCTGAACGGAGGACTATAGGTCGAGGTGTAGAAGAAAAATTCCTTTACTGCGGTGTCGGCGTACTGGGTGGCGAGCGCCTTGTGCTCCGGCGTGGTGTACACCGTCACATTCAATCCGCCTTCGGTGTTCTTGGTCGGCTCCCACTTGCCGATCAAAATAGTTCCTGGAAAGCTGGGCTTATCTTCGTACCTGAAAGTGACCGTCTTGTATCCGGCGGGAACAGCCAGCCTGGTAAGCGTCTCATGAGCTGCGCTGCCCTTGCGGACGGCAGCTTCGGTTGCGATTTCAGGAACCGCGCCCGAGCTCTGCTTGCCGCTGCCAATCACGTGGTACTCGGAGGGAACGCTGACGCTGATGGTCGAAGTGAAGCGATCGACGCCATAGCCGACCATGGGGAACCACCGCCCAGAGTAGAGCAGATACGTTATGGGATCGCCGATGTAGGCGAGCTTCAGTCCCGGCACCGGGCTGTCGTCTCCCGACTGGATCGCTCCTTCGTATTCGAAAGTCAGAGTGTCGCTGCTGCCCTTGGTCAAGCCATTGGGCAAGGAGATGCGGATGGTCGAGTCCTGGCTGACCCGCTCCACGGAAAGGGGCTGCCCGCTGGCATCGAGCACGCGCGTCGGCCGCAGCGCATTGTGTAACTCAAAGATGGCGATGGTGATGTCGTCGAGCGCCGTGAAGCGAACGCGGGCCTGTGCCTTGATCTGATGGGTCTGCGGAGAGACGACTGCCTGGATGGCGTAGTCGTTGACCTGGAGGCGCTGCTTCTCAGCCGCCAAGCACGGGAAAACCAGACCGAAAACCGATAGCACCAGAACGACGCGCACCAGAGATCGCGCTGCGATTTGCATTAGGGAGATTGCTCCTGCTCTTCTGCTCACTATAAATGATGGAAAACCTGCCGCAAAGGTGCGTACGGATCTACCACAGAGACACAGAGGAGTTACGAGTTTCGAGTTTCAAGTTTCAAGTTGTGAACTGGAACGATTCAAACCTAAAGAATTCTCTGTGCCTCTGTGGTAAATGTTTTCAAATTGAACGGTTCACCCTGACGGTTCGAAACTTGAAACTCGAAACTTCTCTTTGTGGTGAACTCGACTCATCCTGACGATCCCACGATTGCAAGTACGGCCTGGGCCGCCCGCTCGGATGCAGTGCCGCCCGGACCGCTGGGACGCAAACGCCGCCGCACTTCGCCAAACGACGCAATCATGGTGTCTCGCGCTTCCCCTTGCGGAATGAGCCGCTGCAGCTCGGCGCCAACCCGTTGCGGCGTGAACTCGCTCTGCACCAGTTCCGGAACCACGTCACGTTCCGCGATCAGGTTCACCATCGCGAAGCGATCTACCTTTACTAGACGGCGGCCGAGGCCCCAAGTGAGCGGCGCCACGCGGTACACCATCGTAAACGGCGTTCCGATCAAGGCCGCCTCCAGCGTGGAGGTGCCACTGGCCACCGCCGCCGCCCGCGCATGCAGCAAACTGGACCGAGCGTCGCGGGTGAACGCAATCGCCGGGCCCTTGTAGTCGCGCAAAAACGAAGCTACCCAGCCTGCATCGAGGGTGGAAGCAACTGGCACTGTGTAAACGTATTCCGGTCCGAGAAGTTGCGCTGCTTCTAAGAGCGTGGGGAGAATGCGCGAGACCTCGCCGCGCCGGCTGCCGGGCAGCAAGGCAATCCATTCACGGGCCGGATCAAGCTTGTGTTGCGCGGCAAACTGCTCCCGCGAAACCTGCGGAGATGGCAGGTCGGCCAGCGGATGGCCGACAAACTGCGCCTCAATGCCGCGCTCGCGATAGAAGCGTTCCTCGAAAGGGAAGATCACCAGCATCTTGCGAACGTATTTGCGCACCTGCTCGATGCGGCCTTGCTTCCATGCCCATAGTTGCGGGCTGACGTAGTAAATGACCGGCACCCCAAGCTTGTGCAGTTCGCGTGCCAGGCGCAGGTTGAAATCGGGAAAGTCGATAAGCACGGCGGCGTCTGGCCGCCGCCGTTCGGCCTCGCGCACCACTTCGCGGAAGCGGCGATAGATGAGCGGAATGTGCTTGATTACCTCGACAATGCCGACCTCGGCGATCTCGCGCGCATCCACCAGAAGATCGCAACCGGCGGCGCGCATCTGGTCTCCGCCAACGCCGAAGAACTCCAGGTCGGGCGGCGGAGTTTGATGGGAGAGTTGGCAGCGCAAAGCTTCCATGAGCTTGGCGCCATAAAACTCGCCGGAGGCCTCTCCCGCGGAGATGAGGATACGCACAGTGGGATTATGACAGGCCGGAGCTGTCAGACGGCGGTTTTCGGACAAGCAGCGGTTTCGCGGGTAGTGTACCCCGGCTGCGGGGGACTGAATTTGGCAATTGGGGACAATCGCGAGGACGAGGCCTAATAGCGGGCCACCGGGAACGACTCCTTGAGGATGTGATTTCGCAGGCAGCGAGCAATTGTGACCAGATTAAGTCGCGGTGAGACCCATACCATAGACACTGACCAACTTAATCAAGGAGAATCGAATGAATTTCAAGAAGCTATTTGCTGTTATCCTGGAGTCGCTCGTTGTGCTCGCCCTGTCCCTGCCGGTACTGGCACAGAGCACCACACAATCCAGTTCCACTACGACGACACAGAATCCACCTCCCGCTCAGACGCAGAGCACCACCACCACGACTTCGCAGGATGCGGCAACTCCGCCGCCGGCCCAGACTACTCAGACTACCAATACCACTACGAAGTCCAAGCACCACAAGGTAAAACAGTCCGATACGACAACCACCACAACCACGCCGGCGCCGCAGGCGCAGAAAGACACCACCACGACAACGACCACAACCCCGCCCCCGCAATAGATCGGCAGCCACACGGGTCCCAGATACGTTGCTCCCACCCTTTTAGCTATCGGAAGAAAGGGTGTGGAGCATCCTCTGGTCTAACGCATTCTGATAGGTGGTAGAGGCGAAGGGCAGGAGCGTCTTCAATAGTTCACCGTGGCGTCCGGCGAGCCATCCATGCGGCGTTTGTGAATGCTGTCTAGTCGTCCGCCGAGACGTTGACGCCCGGACGCGGAATATTCGTTCGCCGCAATTACCGCAGCCGTGGGAATCTCCTGATCTTTGTACTGGAGCTGATACAGCTTCCAATAGATGCCGCGATTGGCCAGCAACTGCTGATGCGATCCGATCTCGCGCACCTTGCCCTTGTGCATGACGGTGATCTTGTTGGCGCGCTGAATGGTGCTCAGGCGATGGGCGATGATGATGGAGGTGCGGCCTTCCACCATGCGCGTGAGCGCCTCGCGGACCCGGAACTCGGTTTCGGTGTCCACGCTCGAGGTGGCCTCGTCGAGGATGAGGATTTTGGGATTGTGCGCCAAGGCGCGCGCAAACGAGATGAGCTGTTTTTGCCCGGTGGACAGCGTGCTGCCGCGCTCGCGTACTTCTTCGCCAAAGCCGCCTGGCAGCGAGCGAATGAAGTCCGCAACGTTGACCTGCTCGGCGGCATGCTCGACCGCATGATCTTCAATCCAGTGCGAGCCCAGGCGAATGTTGTCGGCCACCGTGCCGGAGAACAGGAACGGGTCTTGCAGCACCACGCCGTAGCGCCGCCGCAGATCGTTCAAGTTCATGTCGCGGATATCGACGCCGTCAATGCGGATGGCGCCCTTCTGCACGTCATAGAAACGCAGCAGCAGCGAGATGATCGTGGTCTTTCCTGCGCCGGTGTGTCCGACGATGGCAACCGTCTCGCCCGGCTCGATGGTGAATGACACATCGCGCAGCACCCAGTCGTATTCCAGGGCGAGATCGCCGTTTGCTGCGACGGCGGGCTTGAGCTTTTCCCCTTTGCTGGCGGCCTCTTCCGCGGCCTGCGCCAGGGTGCGGTAGGCGAACCACACGTGATCGAAGTCGATGCGCCCCGGTCCGGCGGGCACCTTCGGCGACGCGGGGGTCACGATCTCTGGTGACGTATCCAGCAGCTTGAAGATGCGCTCGCTCGAGGCCATCGCCGACTGCAGGATGTTGTACTTCTCGCTGAGGTCCTGAATGGGGCGGAAGAAGCGCTGGGCGTATTGCATGAACGCCACCAGCACGCCCAGGGTCACCAGGTTGCGCATGACCTGGCCGCCGCCGAACCACACCACGCCTGCGATCGCCGTCGCCGAAAGGACTTCCACTACCGGGTAGTACACGGCGTGGGCCATGATTGCGTCTTTGAACGCGTCCATGTGAGTGCGGTTGATCTTCTCGAAACGCTCGTAGGCTTTCTTTTCGCGATTGAACAGTTGCAGGACGACAATGCCGGTCACATGCTCTTGCAGGTGGGCGTTGATCCTGGCGATGGCGATGCGAATGCGCCGGTAGCTCTCGCGCACTTTGCGGCGAAAAATCGAAGTCGCGTAGAAAATGAGCGGCAGCACGGCGAAGGTGATCAGCGCCAGACGCCAGTTCATGTTCAGCATGATGACCAGGATGCCCAGCAGCACGAAGATGTCTTCGAAGATGGAGACCACGCCGGCGGTGAACATCTCGTTCAGCGCGTCCACATCGCTGGTGACGCGGGTGACGAGGCGCCCGACTGGGTTGCGGTCGAAGAAGGCAATATGCAGGCCCTGCAAGTGGCGGAAAATCTGCGCCCGCAGATCGAACATCACCTTCTGTCCCGTCCACTGCATGATGTAGGTCTGGGTAAATTCGAGCAGGAAGCTGAACAGCAGCAAGCCGACGTAGATGGCCGCGATCTGTGCGATGCCGGTCAGCGGCCGGGGGCTGAGAAAACGATCCAGCAGCGAGTGGGCTTCGGTATGGCTGGCAAGATATTTATCGATAGCGACCTTGGTGAGATAGGGGCCGAGCACGTCGGCGCCCGCTTTCAGCACGATGGCGATCAGGGCGATGACGACCTGCACCCGATAGGGGCGCAGATAGGTCAGCAGGCGCTTCATCAGCCTGCTGTCGTATGCCTTGCCTAGTACCTCTTCGTCGTGGATGGAAGCCATGTCCCTGATGCGATTGTAAACAAATGCCGGAAGTCATGTAGACGAGAACGGCCGGCGGCGGGATGGAAAAGATGGGGCGAGACAGCGCCTGCTTGGGGTGCTGCTGTGCAGTGAGACCAGCCCGAAGGGCGGCATTTGTGTTAGCCGCGGGCGTACCGGGGTCCCCGACAAGCGCCGTTTTTGCGCTTGTTGGGGTGGTTGAGCCCGCGGTGAGGATCTCACAGCATCCGAGCCGCGTAGCGGCGGCAGCGTTCCACGGGTTCTTGTGCCGCCGCTGGCGCGGCTCCGTTTCTCTACCGGCACCGAACCACGGGCTTACGTCCGCGGCTAACGCAAATATCGCCGCTCCTCCACCCCAACACGCGCGGCGCGTGTTGGGGACCCCGGATGCGCGGCTCCCCTGAGGGCGAACTCAGCTTATCTTCCTCAGCACCAGCGCGGAATTCTTCGATCCAAAGGCGATGCAGTTGCAAACCGCATGTTCGATCTCGACGCGTCTTCCTGATTCAGGGACATAATCCAGATCGCAGTCGGGATCAGGCTTCTCCAAATTGATGGTCGGCGGAATTTGTCCGTGATGCATGGCGAGCAGGGTGGCGGCAATGCCGGCTGCGCCGCAAGCGCCTTGGGGATGGCCAATCTGCGACTTCAGGCTGGACATCGGCGTCTGGCGCGCCTTTTCGCCCAGCGCCAATTTCAACGCGCGGGTCTCGATGCGGTCGTTCAACTGCGTGGAGGTGCCGTGCAGGTTGACGTAATCAACGGCTGCGGCGTCGATAGCGGCATCTTCCATCGCCATCTGAATGGCGCGGGCCGGTTCTTCGCCGCACTCCTGCAAGCGCACGCGATGGAAGGCCTCGCAGGTGGAACCATAACCCGCGACCTCGGCGAGGATTCGCGCCCCGCGCGCGCGCGCATGTTCGTACTCTTCCACCACGAACATCCATGAACCTTCGGCGACGACGAAGCCGTCACGATCAGCCGAAAATGGCCGCGAAGCGCGCTCCGGTTCGTGGTTCCAGGACGAGGTCATGATCTTCATCAAGGTGAAGCCCTTCATGATTCCCGGCGCGATGGGCGCATCCACGCCACCGACGAGCATTACCGGCAGAAAGCCGAACTGGATTTGCCGCAAGGCGTAACCGAAGGCGTCGGCCGACGATGTACAACCGGTGGTGATGACGTGACTCATGCCGCGCAGGCCGAAGCGCATACTGACTTCGCTGGAGAGTGTGCCCATGGTCCCGCTGGGAATGCAGAACAGGCTCACCTGTTTCACCTTGCCGGTCAGCCACAGCCGAACCTGCTCTTCGGAAAACTCCTGCGCTCCACCGCCCGAGCCCAGCACCACACCGATTTCACGTTGCTGCGCCAGCGAGAGTTTCGCCGGATCGATGCCGGCAACGGCCAGGGCTTCGGTGGATGCGGCCAGCGCCAGCGGCACGGCGCGCGAGATGTGTTTGCGCTCGTGCGCGTCAACCCATGCCAGCTCGTCGAAATCCTGCACCTCGCCGGCAATCTGCACCGGCAGATCGCTGGGATCGAAGCTGCGAATGCGCTTCACCCCGCTGGTTCCGGCCAGAACAGCGCGGCAGAAGGCCTCGTTGCCGATGCCGTTGGGGCTGACCACGCCCATTCCGGTGATGACGACGCGTTTTTTCATGAGGAGGTACTTAGCAACTAGCAATTATTACTCCGAGCACTAAATTGGTGACACACTGATCAAGCTGCGTATTGGACGTGGCCTTCGTGAAAGTATCTTTTTACCCGTTTCGGACTACCTTGCGTGATGCGGAGATAGGAACGAACGAACT
>Ga0208034_1000801_pt1 | contig 22356 bp, 20 predicted proteins | sample June2015DPH_8_10_FD_184699 | JGI IMG/M metagenome (GOLD analysis project Ga0208034, IMG submission 184699) | Peatland microbial communities from SPRUCE experiment site at the Marcell Experimental Forest, Minnesota, USA - June2015DPH_8_100... | ecosystem: Environmental > Terrestrial > Soil >...
CGTGAGCTTTCGGCAAGCCTGCACACATCAAGCGAAGTGGACCTGATTCTCTGAATTCCGTAGGGCCGCCAGTACTTCCTCCTCATGCCAACCGGCGCCAGACGCAAAGGACCACCTCGACCGGCCGGATTCCCCACAATATATGCTCAAGAAAACATACCTGCTTGCCGATGGATCAGGTGTGGTGTTTCCACTGACTTCGCGCGCCTGCAGGTCAAAGCTAGGAGTGTCTCAAGAGTTTCAGAGGAGTCAACGCAATGAGATCTTCCGTCCAATCAGCCCATCGCCTCGCACTGCTTCTCGTCTTGCTGATCAGCCTCGCAGGCATGCACACGGTCTTAGGAGCGGGGCCGTCGGAGGCCAGCGACCCGGCCAGCTCCGATCCACCCCCCACACCGGCGGCCAGCAAGCCGCTGAGCCTTGAGGAGTGTCTTGATATCGCTCTCAAGAAAAGCCACCGGCGCCCGGCGTCACAATTCGCCGTCGCCATGGCGGAAGCGCAGCACCGGCAAGCCCTGGCCGGATACTGGCCACAAGTGAACTTCCAAGGGGGATATCAGAGGCTCAGCAAGCCGTTGAACTTCCTCTTCCCCGCGAGCGTGATGCAGATTCCGGCCCAGTCCATCACGGTTCCTTCCGGCGCGGCCCTGGTGACCATTCCTGCGGGCGCCTTTGGTCCGGGGTTTCCGCCCAGCACGGTGCAACTACCGGTCAGCTTTCCGGGGCAGACCATCAACACGCCGGCCCAGAACTTCCCCATCCCCGAGCAGAACATCAGGTTGCTCGACAATGACATTGTGTCGGGAACGATTGATATCAAGTGGCTGCTCTATGACGGTGGGATGCGGAAAGGCCTGAGGGAGGAGTCCAGTGGTCAACTGGAGATGATGCGCCAGGAGTCCCGCCGCACGGACCTGGAGATCATCGACACGGTGAAGCGATTCTATTGGGGGGCCGTGCTGGCACGGCAACTTCATCAACTGGGTGAGGACACACTGGCGCGCCTGGAAGTCACCTTGCGCCTGACCGAAAATTTGTACAAGGGGGGCTCCGGACAGGTCACCAAGACCGACTATCTGGACAACCAGGTGATGGTGGAATCGGTGCGCGCCATGGTGGCCGAACTGGAGAAGAACGAGAAGATGGCGCAGGCGGCACTGGCCAACACCATGGGTTTGCCCTGGAACGCCAGTGTCCAACCCTCCGCCGAGGAGATTCCGTTCCAACCTTACGCCGGGAATCTGGAAGAACTGGTGAGCGCCTCCTACCAGTTCAGCCCCGATTGGGAAAAGCTGGAGGCCGGGCTGAATGCCGCCGAAGGAGCGGTGACCACCGCCAAGAGCGATTACTATCCCAAGCTCGCCCTGACGGGCCAATTGCGCCGGTGGTGGAATGATGGATACAACACCGGCATTGCCACCCCGCAGAACAAAACCGGCTGGATAGCGGGTGTCGGTGTCGAAGTGCCGCTGTTTAACGGGTTTTTGACGCAAAACAAAGTCCGAGAAGCCCGGGCGCGGGTGAACCAGCTTAAGGAAACCCAAATCCTCCTGCGGGAGGGGCTCGGCTTGCAAGTCAGGGACCTGGTCCTGGGGCTGGATGCTGCCCTGAAGTCGGACCAAGCAACTTCCCGCGCCATGAAGGCCGCTCAGGATAACCGGGATCTGAATACCCGCGCGTACGAAAACGGGCTGGTTGAAACCGAGAAGGTTATCCGGGCCCAGCTGGTGGAAGCCCTGATGAGCGCCCAGCACTACGCGGCGCGTTATCAGTACACGGCTCTATTGTCACAGTTGGATTTGGTGGTGGGCACAGAGGTTCAGCAGAAGCTCGGCGCAGGGCACTAAGACGGGGGGCAGGTACGTCCATGACGGCACGTGGGCTCAACATCCGCGCACCCGCTCTGTTCTCTGCCTTGCTGGGCGGGCTGTGCCTTTGGGCCGGCGTGACCCGTCAACTCAACGCGGGGGTGGACGCCTCCATCGGCGGCGACCTCCCGCCCCTGCGCTTGGCGATCTCCGAAAGGCTGGTGCGCGGGGTAAATCTAAGTGACGCCAGCGCGGCCATGGCCGTTTGGGCTTCCGAACTGCTGCAATCGGCAGGCCTCAAGCTCGCCTTGCTTCCCAGTCAAGGGTGGGTCATGCCGAGCGAACAGCTTCTGGCGGCCATACGCGGCGGGAACGTGGACGTATTCTGCTTCACCATGGCGGAATACCGCCAGGTGGCCCCCTATGTGGATACGGCCCACATCATTACGGACGCCCTTGAAGGGGAGGAATTCTTACTGGTGGTTCGTGAAGGCAGCGGCATTGTGAATCTGGCCGGTCTTTGGGGCCGATCCCTGATTTTCCAGGATAGCTCCAGCACCAGCCTGGCCGAGCCCTGGCTGACGGTTTCCCTGTGGCGGGAAGGTCTCGATTCCCCCGAGCAGTTGCTCGGCCACATTTCCCGCAACGCGAAGCTCTCGCAAGTGGTTCTGCCGCTGTTCTTCGGCCAGGCCGACGCCTGCGTGGTGACACGGCGGGCTCTGGACACCATGATCGAACTCAATCCGCAAGTCGCACGGAGAGTGAAGGTCCTGATGGCATCGCCGAAGATGGAAGGTTCCTTCTTTGCCTTTCGCAAGGATTATCCGGCCCGCTTCAAGAGGCCGGTCTATGATCGGATACTCAGTTTGAAGCGAACCCCAACCACCCAGCAGGTGTTTACGTTGTTTCAGGCCACAGGCTTCACCGGCCGCACGGCTGATTGTCTTAGCTCCGCCAACTCTCTGCTGGATGAGTATGAGCGGCATCATGAGCCTGGGGGAGGAAGGAAGAGGTAATACCATGCGGCCGGTGGTTAAATATTTCTTCTCCTCCCGACGCGCTGTGCCAGGGCCTTGCGCGGTGGGACGAGGACTGCGGCCGTTATTACTGGCTTCCTTCCTTCTGGCCCCACTTTCATTCCGGGCAGTGCCGACCGCGACAGCAGGGCAGGACGCCCCGCCGGGGTTGCGCCGGGCACACATGGAGATCCTTTACAGCAGCAGCCTGTTCCGTACCGTTAGCAAGAACGATGCCATTGCCGCCATACGAGTCTGGACCGAGACCGTCGGCCGGCAGAATGGTTTTCTGCTGGATTGCAGCGTCTCGGTAGCCGAGGACGTGGCAGAAATCAAGAGGCACTTGCAGGAAGGTCTAACGGGTATGGTGGTGCTGGATCCCGTGGAATATTTCGAACTGTCGGGGCTGGGGCTGCTGGAACCGGTATTCACCGGCACCCGAGGCAAAGGCGACGAATCCCTGCAATTCCTGCTGGTGGCGAACCGGGAACCGGGCCTGACGACGGTTTCCGGTCTGCGCGGTAAAACGCTGGCCATCCAGACCGACTCTCGGGCGGACCTGGGCCGCATGTGGATCGAGGTCTTGCTTCATGAAGACGGCCTCGGACCTGCGGATCGCTTCTTCAGTTCGCTGAGTTCGGTGTCTACCCCTTCGGCGGCGGTTCTTCCCGTGTTTTTCGGAAGGGTGGGAGTGGGTGTCGTCGATCGTGCCAGCTTCGAGGTCATGAAGGAGATGAACCCTCAAATCGGATCGAGGCTGCAAGTTCTTGCCGTGAGTTCCCCCCTGATAACTGGGATTCTGTGCGTGAACAAGCGGCCCGTCCCCTACCGCGAGGACCTGATCCAAGGGTTGCGAGATCTCAACCAGACGCCGGCGGGCAGACAGATCCTTATGGTTTTCAAGTCGGACCGAATGAAGCCGGTGGATAGTGAGGACCTGGAGCGAGTGAGAACTCTCTGCACGAAGTACCGGCTTATCTCCGGAAAAACGGTTGCTTCAAAGACGGCGGCCGCTGTTGAATTGCGCCCGGAGGTGAAGCCATGAAGCCCCTGGCGCAGATGTCCCGACGTGTTCGCCGGAACACCCGGTTTCCTGTCTCGATCAGGACGTCCCTCGCGGCCCTGCTCACGCTCTTTGGACCATGGTTCCCCGCCCTCGCCCAGCAACAGGACGCGCCGCCGGGGGTGCGCCGGTCGCACCTGGCCGTGCTCTACAGCAGCAGCTTGTTTCGGACCGTCAGCAGGAACGATGCCATTGCCGCCATGCGAGTCTGGGTCGATACCATCGGCCAGCAGAAAGGATTTCAGTTGGATTGCAGCGTTTCGGTAGCCGAAAACGAGGCGGAAATCAAGAGGCTCGTGCAGGAAGGGCCATCGGGTCTTGTGCTGCTGGATCCCGTGGAATATTTCGAACTGGCGGGGTTGGGGCTGCTGGAACCGGCCTTCACCGGCACCCGAGGCAAAGGCGACGAATCCCTGCAATTCCTGCTGGTGGCGAACCGGGAACCGGGCCTGACGACGGTTTCCGGTCTGCGCGGTAAAACGCTGGCCATCCAGACCGACTCTCGGGCGGACCTGGGCCGCATGTGGATCGAGGTCTTGCTTCATGAAGACGGCCTCGGACCTGCGGATCGCTTCTTCAGTTCGCTGAGTTTGGTGTCCACGCCCTCGGCGGCGGTCCTTCCCGTCTTCTTCGGAAAGATGGGAGCGGGCGTCGTCGATCGCGCCAGCTTCGAGGTCATGAAGGAGATGAACCCTCAAATCGGATCGAGGCTGCGAGTCCTTGCCGTGAGCCCCCCGCTGATAAAGGATATTCTGTGCGTGGACAAGCGGCACATCGAGTACCTCGAGGACCTGATGCAAGCGTTGCGGGAACTCCAGCAGACAGCGGCGGGTAAACAGATTCTTATGGTTTTCAAGTCGGACCGACTGAAGCCGGTGGACACTGAGGACCTAGAGCGAGTGAGAGCTCTCCTCACCAAGTACCGACTTATCTCCGGAAAGACGGCTGCTTCGAGGGCGGCGACGCTTGGCGCAGCGCGCCCGGAGGAAACCGGCGGCGTACGCCCGAAGGTGAACCCATGAAGCCCCTGACGCAGGTCTCCCAGCGCATTCGCCCGAACACGGGCTTTCCTGTTTCGATCCGGACGTCCCTTGCGGCCCTGCTCATATTCTGTGGACCCTGGTTCCCCGCCTTCGCCCAGCAGCCGTCCGCGCCGCTGCGCAGAATGCGCCTGGATATGGTCTTTAGCACCAGTCTTTTCCGTGCGGCGAATCGCAACGACGCGATCGCTGCGGTTCGGGTGTGGGCCAGCATGTTCGGTCGGACGCATGGGTTCCAGGTTGATCCGACTGTCGAAGCAGTCGACAATGTGGCGGAGGTCCGAAAGCGTGTGCTGGCCGGTTCGGCAGGCGTCCTCGCGCTGGATGTCGTGGAATATTTCGAGTTGGCGGATCTCCCGGGGATAGAGCCGGCCCTCTGCGCGATGCGGGGTGAGGGGAGTGTCCCGCCACGGTACCTGGTCCTGGTAGGTGCGGAGTCGGGCATTCCCTCACTCCAAGCTCTGCGTGGCAAGTCCATCATCATCCACGCCAATACAGGCGCCAACCTGGGACAGGTTTGGCTCGATGCCATGCTTTACGACGGTCGCCTCGGCCGTCCAGACCATTTCTTTCGCTCTGTGGAGGTTGTCCCCAAGGCTTCCTCCGCTATTTTGCCGGTGTTTTTCGGCAAAGCCGATGCCGCGATTGTGGACGACGCGAGTTTTGAAGTCTCCAAGGAAATGAACCCGCAGGTGGGCGCGAAGCTGCGGGTGCTCAGCGCTTCTCCCCCCTTGGCCGAGGGACTCCTCTGCATCTGTAGGAAGCAAATCGAGTTCCGCGACAAACTCCTTGAGGACATGCGGAACCTGCACCTCGACCCTCAGGGCAGACAGATTCTGATGGTCTTCGGGTTCGACCGCCTCGCGCCGGTGGACACCCAGGAATTGGAGCAGGTGCGCGAACTGTGGCGGAAACACAACCTTCTTTCCAAGCCGCCGGAACAAGCATCCTTTGGAAGCTTATCACGGCAAGAAACCCATTCCGCCGGAAGAGGAGAAGAACCGTGAAACTGAGTCTCACTCCCTTTCGCCTTCTCAGAAGCATCGGCGTCCGCATCTCCGCAACGTGCTGGCGGGTAACCCTGCTGACGCTGGCGCTTTACGTTGTGGTGAATCTCCCGCAACAGAAGAGGGACCGGCCGGAGGCCTTGAAGTCCAAGGCACAAGGAGTCTCTTCCTCCTTGCAGGACGTAACGGCGGGGGCGGCGATGTCGGAAGATTACAGCACGGTCGTGGACCACTGGGTCCAGGTGCTGAAAAGTGACGACGCCATCGAGTATCTGGTCATAACCAGGATGGACGGGTTTTCGGTCATCGTCGATAGAAACGGCTGCGCCGCGCGCCCGGAGGTGAAGCCATGAGGCCCCTGGCGCAGGTTTCCCGGCGCGTTCGCCCGAACACCGGCTTTCCTGCCTCGATCCGGACGTCCCTTGCGGCCCTGCTCATATTCTGTGGACCCTGGTTCACCGCCTTCGCCCATGGGCAATCCGCCCCGCTACGCCGAACGCGGTTGGATATGGTCTTCAGCAGCAGTCTTTTCCGTGCGGCGAGTCGGAACGACGCGATCGCTGCGGTTCGGGTGTGGGGCAGCATGGTCGGCCGAACGCATGGGTTCCAGGTTGATCCGACTGTCGACGTGGTCGACGATGTGGCGGAGATCCGCAAGCGAGTGTTGGCAGGCACGGCAGGGCTGCTCGCGTTGGATGCCGTGGAATACCTCGATCTCTCGGATCTCACGGCGGTAGAGCCGGTCTTCTGCGCTTTGCGGGGTGAGGGGAGTGTTCCGACACGATACCTGGTGCTGGTGGGCGCGGAGTCGGGCATTTCATCCTTCGAATCCTTGCGTGGAAAGACCATCATCACCCACGCCAATACGGGCGCCAACCTGGGACAGGTTTGGCTCGATGCCATGCTTTACGACGCCCGCCTCGGGCCCCCGGACCATTTCTTTCGTTCTGTAGCGGCTGTCCCCAAGGCTTCTTTGGCAATTTTGCCGGTTTTTTTTGGTAAAGCCGATGCCGCGGTCGTGGACGAGTCAAGTTTTGAAGTCGCTAAGGAAATGAACCCGCAGGTGGGCGTGAAGCTGCGGGTGCTCAGAGGTTCTCCCCCCTTGGCCGAGGGACTCATCTGCATCTGTAGGAAACAAATTGAGTTCCGCGAAGAACTCCTCGAGGGCATACGGGACCTGCACCTTGACGTTCAGGGCAAACAGATTCTGATGGTCTTCGGATTCAGCCGCCTTCTGCCGGTGGACACGCAGGAGTTGGAACAGGTGCGCGAACTGTGGCGGAAACATAACCTTCTTTCCAAGCCGCCGGAACAAGCCTCCTTTGGAAGCTTATCGCGGCAAGAAACGCATTCCCCCGGAAAAGGAGATGAAAAGTGAAAACGAATCTTACCCCTTTTCGCTTTCTCCGGAGCATCGGTGTCCGTATCTCTGCCACATGCTGGCTGGTAACGCTGCTGACGCTGGCGCTTTACGTTACCGTGAATCTCCCGCAACAAAAGAAAGACCTGCTCGATGCCTTGAAGTCCAAGGCACAAGGCGTCTCTTCCTCCCTACAGGACGTAACGGCGGGTGCGGCGATGTCGGAAGATTACAGCACGGTGGTGGACCACTGCGTCCAGGTGCTGAAAGGTGACGACGCCATCGAGTACCTGGTCATAACCAGGACGGACGGGTTCTCGGTAATCGTCGATAGAAACGGCTGGCGAACCGAGACGCTGGGCGAGTTCTGGCGCCCGCCGACGCGTGGAGTGATCGCCGAAATCACTTATGTTCCACTCATCGGCAAACGTGTCTTCCGCTATGCCAGGCCGTTCGACTACTCGGCCATCCATTGGGGTTGGGTCAACGTGGGGCTCTCCACGGCAGCTTACGACCAGAGCGTTGCCCGGGTGCACGAGCGCTCCGCCATTCTCGCCATTCTCGCCGCCAGCCTCAGTCTGCTGGTTTCTTTTGGCCAGGCCCGGAGGCTGGTCAGGCCGATTATCACCCTGCAAGGCGTCGTCGGACAGGTCGCACGCGGGAATCTCTCGGCTCGGGCGGACTTGTGGAGCGGGGATGAAGTGGAGGACCTCGCCCGTTCGTTCAACTCCATGGCTGACACCATCCTGGACCGCAACCACATCCTGGAAAGCGTCCGCTTTGTTGGCCAGCAACTGCTCAGCGCCGATGACTGGACCAGCATCGTGGACGAGGTTCTGGCCAAGATCGGGCAAGCGGCGAGAGTGAGCCGGGTATACATCATCGAGAATGACCACACTCCTGACGGCACCCTGGTGAGCAGCATGCGCTACGAATGGGTGGCGCCGGGAATTACTTCCACCCTTGCCAATTGGCAGAGCTTTCGATGGACAGGAGGTAGTGGGGAGGAATGGGCGCGGGACCTTGCCTCCGGGCACGTGGTGGTGGCCGATTCTCCCCAAGGCGACGAACCGGCGAATAGCAGATTTGACCCGTCGACTCGCTCGATTATTCTGGCGCCCATCCAGGTGGGGGGGATGTGGTGGGGCCTGCTGGGGTTCACCGATTGCGTCGGCGACCGCGGGTGGGGCGAAGCTGAGAAGGACAGCTTCCAGGCCGTCGCCGATATGTTCGGCGCAGCTATATCCCGGCAACGCGGCAAACAGGCCCTGCTGGAGGCCAATGAGAACTTGGAGCACCGGGTCCTGGAACGCACTCACGAACTGCAAGAACAGGTCAGGGCCAAGGAAGAGGCCTATGCGCAATTGGCCGAGGCGCAGCAACACCTCATGGCGCTGTCCCGGCAGGCAGGCATGGCTGAAGTCGCCACCGGCGTCCTCCATAACGTCGGCAACGTGCTGAACAGCGTCAACGTTTCCGCCACCATCGTCGCCAACAAAATTCGGGAATCCCGCATCGGCAACCTTGTCGCACTGACCGGCATGCTACAGGAGCACTCCGGCGAGTTGCCGGATTTCCTCAAGCACGACCCCAAAGGGCAGCGCGTCGTGCCCTACCTGGCAAAACTGGGCAGCCATCTCGAAGAAGAGCGTCAGGTCATGCTTCGCGAGCTGGAACTGCTCACGGGGCATCTTGGGCACATCAAGGAAATCGTGGCGACACAGCAGAATTACGCCAAGGTCTCCGGCTTGATCGAGGTCATCTCTCTCACCGATCTGGTGGACGACGCCATTCGGATTGTCGAGCCCGGACTCCCTCGTCACCACATTCTTCTGGAGCGTGACTACGAAGCGACGCCACCCGTGGCGGTCGATAAGCACAGCGTGCTGCAGATTCTTCTGAATCTTCTGCGCAACGCCAAACAGGCTATAAAGGACTCGGACAATCCCGAAAGACGCATACAGGTCTGTATTCGCCGTTGGGGTGAAGACCGCATGCGAATCACGGTGGAGGACACGGGGGTGGGGGTGGCGCCGGAGACCCTCACCCGCATCTTTTCGCACGGATTTACCACCAAGCGCGACGGACACGGTTTTGGCCTCCACTCGGGAGCCAATGCCGCGCGCCAACTGGGGGGCGCGCTCTGGGCGGAAAGTGATGGCCTTGGCCGCGGAGCCACTTTCACCTTGGAATTGCCCTTGAGCGCCAGAGAAACAGCAAGGGAGGCGCAAACTGTATGAATTCACAGGATACCAATAATTCGGCCTATCGGGTATTGATCGTCGACGACAATAAGTCTATCCACGACGATCTGCGCAAGATCCTCATCGGAGAAGACAGCGGATCTACCGATCTTCAGGGGGACGAAGAGCTGTTGTTCGAGAAGGCGCAGGTCCGCGGCGCGCGTTTCGAAATCGATTCGGCTTATCAGGGCCAGGACGGCCTGGCCATGATGAGTCAGGCGGTTTCCGAGGGCCGTCCCTATGCATTGGCTTTCGTGGACGTCCGCATGCCGCCGGGATGGGACGGAGTACAGACCATTCTGCACCTCTGGAAAGCCTACCCGGACTTGCAGGTGGTCATCTGCACCGCGTACTCGGACTATTCCTGGACGGATATTGTCAGAGATCTTGGCCATTCCGATAGTTTGGTCATTCTCAAGAAACCATTCGATAATATCGAAGTCATCCAGTTGGCACACGCCCTTACCAAGAAATGGACGGTCAGCCGCGAGGCCCAATCCAAGCGGCAGGACCTGGAACGCCGAGTCCAGGAACGGACGGCGGAGCTGGCAAAAACCAACCAGGCACTCGAAGCCGAAATCAGGGACCGCGCGCGCGCGCAGGAGGCGCTGCGAGAAAGTGAAAAGCGGAATCGCGAATTATTTGAGAGCGCGAGCGACTTGATCCAATGCGTAGACACCAACGGCGGTATTTTGTACGTAAACCGGGCTTGGCATGAAACCCTAGGGTACAGTGAGGAAGATTTGAAGGCCTTATCGCTATTCGATGTGATCCATCCCGAAAGCAAGGAGCAATGCTTCGAAGTATTTAAAGGTGCTATGGCGGGAGAGAAGGTCGACCGAATCGAGGTGGTCTTTCGCACCAAGAGCGGCGAGAAGGTCATCCTGGAAGGCACCGCGAGCTATGGGTACGAGAGCAAACAAAAACCCGTCAGCCGAGGTATATTCCACGACATCACCAAGCGCAGGCAGGCGGAAGCGGAAATGCTGCACGCCATGGAGGCGGCGCAGGCAGCAAACTGCGCCAAGAGCGAATTCCTGGCCAATATGAGTCACGAGATTCGCACGCCCCTGAACGGGGTGCTCGGCATGATCGAGTTGGTCCTCGACACCGACCTGACCCCCGACCAGCGCGAAGACCTCTGCATGGCCAAGACTTCGGCAGATGCATTGTTGACGATCGTCAACGATATTCTGGACTTCTCCAAGATTGAGGCAGGCAGGTTGGAACTGGACCTCATCGAGTTCAACCTGCGCGACAGTTTGCAGCAGACGATGAAAATATTCGCCGCCCGGGCGGACCAGAAGGGGCTGGAGCTGGCCTGTGACCTTCGGCTTGGCCTGCCTGAATTTATCATCGGTGACCCCACCCGCGTTCGGCAGGTGATCACCAACCTGGTGGGAAACGCCATCAAATTTACCGAGAAGGGCGAGGTGATTGTCCGCGTCGAGAGCGAGGCGCAGCAGGGGGACCGGGCGGGCGTGCACTTCAGCGTCATTGACACGGGCATTGGCATTGCGGCTGACAAGCAACGCCTGATTTTCGAGGCCTTCACCCAGGCCGACGGTTCCACGGCACGCCGGTACGGTGGTACGGGGCTTGGGTTGTCGATCTCTTCGCGCCTCGTTGAGATGATGGGAGGACGCATTTGGATGGAGAGCGAGGTGGGGAAGGGCAGCACATTCCACTTCACCGTGGATTTCCGCATTCCGACCGGAGCAAGATCCCGACCGCAGCCCGCTGAGTTTGCCGTCCTGGAGGGGTTGCAGGTGCTTGTGGTGGACGATAACCCAACCAACCGCCGCATCCTGGAGGAAATGGTTTCGCGCGTGGGGGCGAAGCCCACACAGGCAGCTGGGGCCGGGACAGCGATGATTGCACTGCAACACGCCGCCGATTTGGGCAGGCCCTTTCCTTTGGTCCTCCTCGATTCGCACATGCCCGACATGGAGGGCTTTGACTTAGCCGAGCAGATCAAGCGGGACTCCAGATTCGCGGATACTGCCGTGATAATGCTGACCTCGGCGGGCCAACGAGGTGACGCTGCGCGTTGCCGCGAACTGGGAATCGCTGCTTACCTGACCAAGCCCATCGGCCAAGCGGAACTCCTGGAGGCTGTGCGCTACGTGCTTGGGGCCAAGCAGGGAAATGGCGGCACCTCTCCTCTCGCCACCCGCCACTCGCTGCGGGAAGCTCGACTTTCCTCAAGCCGCCGCATCCTTCTGGCCGAGGATAATGCCATCAATCAAAAACTTGCGGCCCGCCTGCTGGAGAAGCGAGGGCATACGGTGGTAGTAGCTGCCGATGGTCACCAGGCACTCGCTGCCTTGGACAAAGAATCGTTTGACCTTGTCTTCATGGACGTACAAATGCCGGGCATGGATGGGATTGAAGTCACCAAAGCGCTGCGGGAGAAGGAAAAAACAACAGGAAACCATCTTCGCATCGTCGCCATGACTGCCCACGCTATGAAGGGTGACCGTGAGCGTTGCCTGGCAGCAGGAATGGATGGTTATATTGCGAAGCCGATTCAGGTCAAGGAACTCATTCAGGCTGTCGAGAGTATGGCGGCATAGGGAGGAACAACCGAACAGATCTTGGAGTCAAAAGTCCGTAGATATGTCCAAGTTCTTGATGCACTGACGTTGCCAAGCTTGCGGCGGTATTTGCGGAGCGCGGGGCATCATTCACCTGACGAGGGAATAGAACAAGCTCCGCTTCGAAGTCAACATCAGGGCCGCTGCGCAAAATCGACTCAACACGAGTTCAAAGCTGCTTGCCCTCGCCAAGATTGTTAAGGAGTAGCGCAACAGGAACCCCCAACGGGTTCCCAGGAGACTTACCATCATGAAGATTCTTGTGGTAGAAGACAACACGGTGACGGCTACCCTCATGACGGGGATTCTCACCCGCCATGGCTATACGGTGGTCTTGGCTCGGACCGCTTCCGTGGCCTTGACCCAGTTAGGTGCCGAGCCCGACATTCAAGGTGTGATCACTGACATCATGATGCCGGGGTCGAGCGGGCTGGATCTGCTCCAGGCTTTGCGGACGCACCAGACCTGGAGAAATCTCCCCACTATCGTTACCACGGGGCGGGATGACCGGGAGACTGTCGCCCAGGCCGTTGCGCTCGGTTGCAAAGAATATATTCTGAAACCCGTCAATCCCACCCAGTTGATCGAAAGGGTGGCGAAGGTGTTCAGGCAGAAAAGCGTGATATTGATGAGTTCGTCGGAGGTGCTCGACCGGTACTCGCTGAGCTCGGAAACTTACCGGGAGATTGCTGAGAAGTTCGCTGCCCAAGTCGTCCAGGCCATCGCAGTGTTGCAAAGCTGGACAACCCCCCCTCCGCCGTCCGCTGGGAGGACCTCGCTTTTATCATGGAAAGCGCCACCCTGCTCGGTGCCGAACGTTTGGTGGCGGCAATGGAGGAAGTCTCCCCTGCAGTCGAGTCCCAGATGTTGACGCCACTTCAATGTGCCAGCCTTCTGGAAGAACTCCAACTTGTGCGCAGGGCGCTGCGTACCCAGACCGGCTGATCGGGGAAAAAGGAATCAGAGCCCAGCAGTGACCGCGCATTTCGATTCCGTGCACTACCTCCGAATTTTCGGAGCCTTGCCGTCGTCAATATTTATGCCGATGTGAACGCGATGAAGGCGCCCCCAGGTTCTCACCCGTGGGTGGCAAACAAAACCGCCATTCCGGCAGCGTAGCGCGGAGCTCGATTCATTGAGGGGAGGGGCCTTTTGCGTCAGGTCGTCTGGGCGACCTGATTGGGGGTTACTCCGCCAGGATGCGGCGCACGGAGGTTCTTCCGATGTGCAATCGGCGGGCGATCTCGGCTTTACTGGCACCGGCACGGTAGAGTTTCCGTACCTGGTCGGCGTGTTACTGGCCGGCCCAGGCGTTGGCCGTTCTGGCGGGCGTGCGCCAGGCCGGCGCGGACTCGTTCCCGGAGGATCTCCCTTTCGAATTCGGCAAAGACCGCCAGCAAGCCGGCCATGGCTCGACCGGCCGGCGTGGTCAGATCCAGCGCCTCCGTCAGCGACACGAAGCCGACGCCGAGATGCTCCAGTTCCTGCAGGGTAGCGAGCAGGTCGGTCACCGATCTGCCCCAGCGGTCCAGCCGCCACACCAGCACCCCATCGATTTCCCGGCGGCGCGCGGCCTCCAGCAGTTGTTCCCGCCTCTCCCGCTGAGAAGCGCCCGAGCCGATTTCTTTGACCTGTAAAGTGATCCTCCAGCCCCGGCGGGGGGCGTATTCCCGCAGGGCGCGAGTCTGCAAGGGAATGGTCGGCTGGTCGTGGGTGGAAACGCGGGCGTACAGACCCACGCGAAGCTCGGTTTGGGTACCTCGGGAGGGGTGGCCAAAAACCCTGCCAGATTTTGATCTCGAAAGCGCGCGTTTGGGGCTCATTTTGAAGGGGTGAATCAGGCCAGCCAGAATCTATCGTTTCCGGCCAGGCGGGAGACATTCTACTCCAGGTACGACCTAAGCGGGATCCTTGCTCGTACCGGCCGGTTGAAGGGTCTGGCGGTAATTCCACGGCATCCAGGCCGCCGGCGTCTTGGCCAACTCGGGGACGTGTTTCTGCAGTTCGGTGAGGTAGTCGAAGGGATTGACCTCATTCAATTCGCAAGTATGGATCAGACTCATGAACAGGTCACCTACCTCGGCGCCGTTGGTGGTCTTATAAAACAGAGAATTCTTTCGATGCAGAATGCATTTCTTCAGAGCGCGCTCGACGATGTTGGAGTCCAGGGGCGCACCGGCCTGGCGGAGGAACAGGGTTAAGCGTTCCCAATGCCGCAAGCAGTACGTGATCGCCTCGCCCAGACCCGAGTTGGGCTCCACTTTCTTTTCTGCGAACTGGGCCTTGAACCAAGCCTGGAGGGCGTCCATCACGGGCCGGCTGTGCTCCTGGTGGAAGCGCAGCCGTTCTTCGGGCGTAAGGCCTCGTTCCTCGGCCTCCGCATCATAGCGGTAGACCTCGCGGAAGCTTTCCAGCACCAATTGGCACTCCTGGGGAAAGTTGGACGTCACCTGGACAAAGCGACGCCGAGCGTGCGCGTTACAGTTTCCCAAGAGGATTTCCAGCTTCTCGGGCAGCTTCGGCAGGTTGCGCGATAGGGCATCACACATCTGAATGGGCGGCGCCAGTCCTTTGGCCCGCTCCACCAACACGCGGGCGAGGTTCTCCCCGGCGTGCTTCCGTCCCGTGAAGAACATGACGATCCGCTGCCCCTGCCGCGTCGTCGACACGATGCCGGTGGTGAACAGTCCCGTGCGCTCGTGGGCGCTCGACGATTCCTCTTTCACCTCGGGGCGGGAAGGGCTCGCTCGGGCCAGCGCCAAAATCTTCATGCTGGTGTCATCGTTATAAAAGACCTCGCCTTGCGCTGCCTGGCGGAGCAGTTCGGCGAAAGCGGGCTGGATCGGGGCGGCGATTTCCTCGACGATCTCCCACTGGGTCGAGGCCGGCAAGGGAATCCCCAGACTCGCCTCCAGTCCTTCCAGCCGGTAAAAAGGCACCCCGCTACCGTACTTCAGCAGCGCGATCATCGCCGCCGCCGTCTCGTCGTACTTCTTCTCGCCCACGCTCGCCGGGGCTGCCGCTTCAAAAATCTCGCCGCACAGGTTGCAGCGGAGACGTTCCAGTTCATAGACCGTGGCCGCAATCGGCGCCTGGCCCACGACCCGGATGCGTAGAGCGGGATCTTTCTGTTCGTAAACCTTACCCTTCTGGCACTCCGGACAACGGTTTCCCGGCTGGAGGGAAGCGTGCGCGATCTTGATCCGGCGAGCCCCGCCATACGCCTGGGCGCCGTTTCGGCCGTGTCCCGGCTTCGGCGGGCCTGGCGCGTTCGGAGGCGGACTGTTTTTCGGAGGGGCCTTGATCCCCGCTTGCTCCAGCACCTTACTCGTCTTCTCGGTGCTCGGTTTCGCCAACAGCGCCCGCAGGCGGCTAATCGTGGTGTTCTTCTCCCCGATCATTTCGGTCAGGAGACGGAAGGCTCGCAGCGCGGCCTGCAGCTTCTCATAACCCTTCTCGTCCAGGGGCTCCTTACGCGCCCGCTCCAGCAGCGTTTCCCACTCTTGCAGGTTCACCTCGATCACCTCGCTCGCGGGCTTCATCCTAATCCTCCGCCAGCAACTTCCGAAAGTGCGGCGTGAGCGGATACCCCAGCACTTCCTTGATCGACCGGTTCGGCCGCTTGTTCGGGCAGTTCTTGCCCCGCCCCGTCGTGCGCCCCATCACCACCCAGTTCGCCGCCCGATAACACGTGCCGCGGTAGCGTTCGGGATCGACGAAGGTCTCGAGAAAATAGATCGGGTGCCCGTAGATCCGTTCCCAGTCCGCCGCGATTCTTCGCGCCATCTGACCGAGAACGTGCGACGCCAAATGCGGGATGCGGACCCAAGGCAAAATGAGGTAACGAGGATTGTAGGCGAGAAAACGGATATTGCGGCGCCGCGCCTCCGCCGACCAGCCGATAAAGCGATCGCGCGCGCCCAGATGCCGCGGCGCCGACGACCAAGCCAGGCAGGCAATCACCCGGCCCGCCGCCGAGACCAGATATTTGACGTGTTCCCCCACTGGCCGCGCGTAGCCGAGGGGATGATACTGGGCGACAAGGTAGTTGAAGAGCGGCTCCTCAGGCGTGCGCCGCACTTGCTGAAATTCCAAGGGCCGCAACACCCGCAGGGGCGCTTCCAGAGGCGTGGTATCGAGCAGAAGCGGAGTCAGGACTTTCTCCCCGTGCGTGGCGCGCCGGGCCGCGGGGCTGCGATGCACTTGCCGCGCGGGCGGCAACTCCAGGCGCCCCGCCCGCTGCAGTTGCAAGAGGAGTCCCCGGCAGACCATATCGCGGAGTGCGCCGTTGGCCTGCTTCCACCCCCAGGCTTCGCATAGCCGCAGCGAAAGCTGTCGCCGGTTGGTGTGGGGATGTTCGGCGATCAACTGACGGATAAACTCCACTTCCGCCGCGGTGATGATTCGGCCCCGGTAGCGAAACTCTCCCTCCATGCCCCCGAGCGTAACAGAGACGAAATAAGAACGCAAGCCCCCAGCGCCATTTTTTCTCAACTCACCGCGTTCACCGGCCGCCACGCCGGCGCCGCCTGGGTGGCGGTCGGGTCGCCCGCCGCCAACAACACTTGCAGTTGATGCGCTGCCAGACTCCGCGCCACCTCGCGCGTATTCCGGCTTTCCGGCCACCAGCGAAAACGCCCCTTGGATAACCGCTTCTGTGCGAGCCAGAATCCCTGGCCGTCATAGACCAATATGCGAATCGCTGTTCCGCGCCGACTCCGAAAAACAAACAACGACCCCGAGAAAGGGTCGGTTAGCAATCTCTCCTGGCACAACTGGGCCAGCGAGTCGATGCCTTTACGGCCGTCCACCGGCTCCACCGCTACCAGGATGCGCATCTGCGGGGTGATCTGGATCATGGCTCGCAATTCCACAACGCCCGGCTCAGCGCCACCAACTCTGCCGTTGCCACACCCTTGAGCTCGATCCTCATCCGGCCCCGCGGCCCTTCCAGCTCGACCACGGCTCCAGGAAAACTACCGGCAGGTGGTGCCATCAGTTCCACAAACGTCGGCGGTGCGGTGTGCCGTGCACGGCGCGGGCCCTCTGCCAAGGCCTTCACCATACGCCTCTTCACTGTCGGCACGGCAGCTTCCGCCCGCTGCTTGAGCTTGCCATACTCCAGATGCAGAGCTTTCGCGGTGGGATTAATCCCATGTGCGCGGGCCAGTTCTCCCGCCGCCGCCCACAGAGAATCCGGAATCGGCACGCGGCGGGCGTGCGAACTGCGCCACCGCTTGAGACGCAGGTAAACCTTCCGCATGTCAGAGGGAATATCAGGAATCTCGCCGGCCATCGTAGGTCCTCCCTGCCCTGGGTGGGCATAAGACCGACGCTACCACGATGGCATACTTGAGTTAAGCAGGCTTACCGAAAGGACACATTGAAATGCACAGAGCGATAAATCCATGCTGATTTTTGTTGAGAGTCCCTAAAGGACTGCCGAGCGCCTCTAAGAAAATCCCAAAGACATGACTGCAACGCGTGATTGTTTCAGACTTAAAGTAGCGGCTGGGGTTTTTTCAGTTTGACTTCGAAAACCTGGTTATCTTTTTGCAGTTGCAGTTGCTTACCATAGGTCTGATGACCAGGCTCAATGACCGTCAGAACGATTGGGCCCTTGTTGATGCCCGCCAATTTGCATCGGCCCTCCGTATCGGTCTTAGTATTGTAGGAGATTTTTTTCGGCTTTCTCGGTATCGTTTGGCCGTGTGGCTCGAAAAATTCCAAGGTTATGTGCGCCTGACTGATGGGTCGTCCGGAATCATAATCTCTGACGATCACAGTTATGCTCGTGGTTTCGGTACTCGGCTTCTCGCTCTGGGTTTGGGCTGAACGGCCGAGGCTGGCGAAAAGCAAAAAGCATGTGGCACCCCATACCGCCAAGAAAAGTCTGGTGTGCTGAGACAAAATCATGCGGGATGGCCCCTCCTTCCAAACAAGGTCCTTTCACTCCCTATCATAACTCATCTCCGCCGATTCGGAGCGCTCTGCGTCTAACCGGCAACGTCCTTTTCCACGGGACGGGCCGGCTTTACCGAATCATTCACCCACTGGAGATATTCCCGCGATCCTTCGATGATCGGCAGACAGATGATCTCCGGCGTTTGATAACTATGTAGCTTGGAAATGGCCGCCTGGATTTCCGGAAACAACTCGCGCGTGCTCTTGATGAGAAGCTGGTACTCCTGATCCTGAGCGATCTTCCCTTCCCAACGATAGATGGACTCGATGGCCCCGCTGATGTTCACGCAGGCGGCGAGATTGCTCTCCACCAAGTCCCGAGCGATCTTGTGGCCTTCCTCTTTACTCGCTACGGTTACCAGGATGACGACCTTGTCGGTCACAGGCACCCCTCGCGGCCAAGCTGTGGCCGGGAATTCGCCCGGTTGCACTGAACTGGCCACTGAAGATACAATGAGCGGAGTACGTGAAGCAACCCCCTTAACGGGGGATGCGGCCTATTTGATGTAGAGGCGGGTTTACCCCGCCAGTGGGCGAGGTAAACTCGCCGCCACCCCATTTTGAGCGGTCGTATGCGAGCCATGAACGATTCGAACCTCAACACCACCACGCTCTACCGCAACGGCGTCCTTGTGCTGTTGCTCATGACCATCGCCCTCATCGTCCACAACATCTTCGGCGAGAACGGATATTTGGCCTTGCGTCGGCAGCAGAAGGAACTCCACACGCTTCAGCAAAAGGTCCAGCAACTCAAGCAGGAAAACGAACAGTTGGGTAGAGAGAACCAGTCACTGAAGTCCGACCCTGCCGCCATCGAGCGTCTGGCTCGCGAGCAGATGCACCTGGCCAAACGCGGCGAGAAAGTTTACACGCGTTCGGATCAAGCCCCCGCAAATCCTCCCCCAGCCCCCGGAAAAGAAAACTCTCCCCAACCCTAGCCTGAATTTGGCACCATGCCGGGCCTTTTATGGTGTCTGCGAGCGACAGTTCGGCGCCCTCTCCGTCGGACAATTTGCGCCCTAAGATGACCATTTGTCGGGTTAATTGTAACTAGATTTGTTTTCAGTACGTTGTCAGGATTGGGGGGAGAAAAATCAGTTTTCAGGCCCTTTATAATCAATAAGTTCTCAGGGTTGGGGACCTTTTATACGATGGACACAACGTCGTATTGTCGTTCGTACAGTTTGTCGCCCTCTCTCGTCGTTAACTACCAACCTTGCCTCCGGAAGGCAATTCGAGCCTGCTTCCACTCACAGCCTAGCATTCTAGCTCAAGAATTTTGTCTGGTCAAGAGAAATATGAAGAATGATTGCGCCGCGCCCTCAAAAGCGGCCGTGCCGCCGCTTCTTAAGGACACAGCATGCAAGAGTGGCGCAGACCTGTATTCTGGGCCCAATGATTTCCCTTGCTGAGGGCAAATTGCCTATTCCCGGTTTCCTCTTACTTCACAACTCCTTGTAGCGGACTGGACGCCGTGGCGTAGAGCTTCTTTGTCATGCGACCGGCGAGAAAGGCTTGGCGGCCGGCTAGCACCGCGTTCTTCATCGCCTGGGCCATCAGTACGGAGTCCTGTGCTCCGGCGATGCCGGTATTCATCAACACGGCATCCGCACCCAGCTCCATGGCGAAAGCCGCGTCGGAGGCAGTGCCCACGCCCGCATCGATAATCAAGGGAACCTGAGTAATCATTTCGCGCAGGATGCGGATGTTGGTGGGATTCTGAATTCCCAGCCCGGAACCGATGGGCGCTCCCAGCGGCATCACCACCGCCGCACCGGCGTCGATCAAACGCCGCGCCGAAATCAGATCATCGTTGGTGTAGGGCATCACCACGAAACCTTCTTTGGCAAGCACCTCGGTAGCCTTGACGAGCTCGAAGTTGTCCGGGAAGAGCGTCTTTTCATCGCCAATCACTTCCAGCTTGACCCAGTTAGAAAGCCCCACCTCACGCCCCAGGCGCGCGGTGCGAATGGCGTCGTCGGCAGAATAGCAGCCCGCGGTATTGGGAAGGATGAAGAGTTTATTGCGGTCGATGAAATCCAGCATGGACTCTTTACTGCGGTCGGTAAGATTCACGCGGCGCACGGCGACCGTGACGATCTCCGCGCCGGAAGCCTCGTGAGCTCGCGCCATCTCCTGAAAACTGCGATACTTTCCCGTGCCCACAATCAGGCGGGAGTGAAATTCCTTTCCTGCAATACGCAGGACGTCGTTTTCCATTTTCATCACCTCATTTTCGATTCTAGTCGGCGGTCGGGGAAATTGCAATTGAGGGGATCGAGTCATCGGCTCATCGGGTGATTTGTTATTTGCGATTGGCGATTGGTGATTGGTGATTGCTGAATGGTGATTGTTGATTCGTGATTGTTAATTGGTGATTGTTGATTGGTGATTTGGGACTCTCGATCTTTGAGCTTTGATTTTCGGGGTTCGATTCTCGATCTGAGATTCGAGATTTCAGATTTGAGATTTGCGATCTGCGATTTTCTGAGATTTGAGATTTCAGATTCGAGATTTGAGATTTATGGCCCCGCGCTGCCGTCGGGGCCTTCAACCATCACAATCTTCCCATCCGGCTGGCGTTCGAGCGTGGGAGCATGGAGGCCCACAAATTTGCGCCGCCACCAAAGCCCCTCTTTCCGTTTAGTGGCCAGGTCAGTAAACCAATATTGCCACTCCACGGCGCGGATCTGGCTCGGCGGGTTTTTGCCGAACGGATTTCCGGCGAAGAGCGCGAGAACGTCGGAACTGTTTTGCAGCAGGCGGGCCTCCGTGTTCACCACAAACGGGTAATCGCGCCATCCCCCCAGGGAAGCAAACCGTAGATTCCAATCGAAGTGTGGCTGGTAAGGCGCGTACAGCCTGGGCGCTTCACGAGGGTCCTGGGGCTTGTAGCGGAAAGGGTAGGCAATCCAGTTCACGCCGTCATTCGAGCCCTGGAATTCAATTTCGTATCGCGCCGTGGTCATGGACGCAAACAAGCCGTATTGATCCGAAATGCGAAAGGGCTCAAGCGCTTCGATCGGTGCGGCAGGGAGCGGCAATCCGCCAAAAAACATGAACAGAATCTCTGCGGCCGTGTTGTAGAAGATCCAACTCAGAAAGACAGCAGGCACAACGAGCGATAAACGGCGACCGAGAATATCAACTCCACGGCGGCAGGCCGCGCGGTTGGCATCCACTACCGGTTCCGGTGATTCCGCGATGGGAAGTAGGGGAACGCCAGAGCGTGCACCCCCATTGCACCGGGCGCAGCAGGGGTGCAAGAAAGCCGTCGTCGAAAAGCAATATACCCAATGCCAAAACCAAGCAATTCAGGAAAGCAAGATTGGCCGTCAGAATAATGCCAATTTGAAAGGGCGTCACGATCAAAAAGCAGATGCGACGATATCGCCCCGAAGAATGCCCTCCGGGCCGATCAGACCGTGGATCTGGAAAAACCAGGAATAGAAGGAGGAGAGAAAATCAGCCCGAGCGCGCGCAACCACAACCAACGCGGGAAAAGGTGGCCGGGGCGTCCCATGTCCTCAGGACCAAAAAGCCAGCCAAAAACGTTGGTCAGCTCGGGCAGCATACTGAGCCATTTTACAGGCTTTGGCCGTTGACTGTGAGGCTGACGAGGAGAGCGTCAAGGAACTCGCCGAGACGGATCAGGCATACGAGGCTGAGGTCGTAGAGGGTATCGAGGGTGCTGGCGACCGCCCCGAGACGCCCGTGCGCACGCATGAGCGCAAGGGCCGGCAACTGACTTTCCGCCGAGGCGAGGCTAACAAAATCAAGAGCGCCTCAGGCTCATCCTCGGGAAGCCTCCTTAGGTCCGGGGTTGTGCCAAAAGCCGTCGGAAGCAATGATCGCGTCGGCCTCCTTCGGCCCCCAGCTCCCGCGCTTGTAGGGGCGAACCCGATGGTGATTCTTAAGGACGGGATCGACCACGGCCCAAGCGGCCTCAACAGCATCTTCACGGGTGAAGAGCGCCCCATCGCCGTTCATGGCGTCGCCCAAAAGCCGCTCGTAGGGCGATTCTTCTGCCGGCGTTTCTTCCGACAGGTAAAGCTCGCGCTGGTCCCCGACGAACTCCTTCCCGGCGAGTTTAACGCGAGCGGCGAGGGCAATGGCCGCGCTGGGAGAGAGCCGGAAACGCACGTAGTTGGTCCGGCCGGTCGCGTTAAACTCGCCGGGAAGGAGTTCGTCGGGGACCAGCGCGAGCTTTACCTGTCGGAAGAAACGCCGGCAGAAGAATCGCCCTACGAGCGGCTTT
>Ga0208034_1000803_pt1 | contig 22353 bp, 22 predicted proteins | sample June2015DPH_8_10_FD_184699 | JGI IMG/M metagenome (GOLD analysis project Ga0208034, IMG submission 184699) | Peatland microbial communities from SPRUCE experiment site at the Marcell Experimental Forest, Minnesota, USA - June2015DPH_8_100... | ecosystem: Environmental > Terrestrial > Soil >...
CCAGGCTCTCGCGATCGACGGTGACATGGAAGGTGGAGTGAATACGGGCCAAGATCTCGGAAACGTGTAAGGGGGCGCGGGCTTTTTTGAGTATGTCGTACGCCATGTCAACCTGGGACAGACTTGCGCGGCGGGGCTTCCGGACGGACGCGGGCGGGCCGCGGCGCAGGCGCCGAATGGCGCGCAGTTGAGCATCGAGAGAAGCTTCGACTATCGAGAGAATGGAATCCTGGAGATCGTCGGGCATGGCAACCTCCTGCGCCTGGGCTCGGGAAGGAAGATAGCGGAACCGAGGCCGGTCTGTCAACAACAATACTATTTGCCAGACCTAAATGTAGAAACTCCAGGGTCCGTCAGCTGACGGACTGCCGCTTTCTTACCAGCCAGCTTGCTGGCGGGTCTGTAGCGCTGAACCTTGGTTCAGCACGTGCCTTTCGTAGCGCCGTCCTTTAGGGCGGCAAATGCCGGGCTTTACAGGCTGCGGAAAAACTGCGGGTTTTTGTTTTCCGGTTCTGTTGTGGGCGGTGGGGAGGCCGTTTTGGGTTGAGGCGCATGGTTTTTCGAGGTTGGTTTTGGTCTCGGGAGGGCGTTTTCACGGCCTCCCGAGACACCTCGGCCTTAGCCGACCTGCACCGGAATCGGAATCAGTTTCCCCATGCGCATCAAGTTGTAGGCCGACACCACCAACTGGTAGAACCAGTCCACCCGCTGCAATCCCCGCAGCTTAATCTGTTTCAGGGGACGATCCAGTTTCCCCCACCCGAACACCCACTCGATCAGCTTACGCTTCCGCTGACTGATCGGTCGGCGAGGATCGGCGCGCTCCGCCTCATTCAGGCCGTTCTTGGCGGCATTCGCTCTGCCCTCGCTATACTCGCTGACGTGCGGCGCCACGCCCCGTTCCCGCAGCGCCGCGATGAACTTCGCGTCCTGGTACGGCGTGTCGGCCCCCAGCGTGATCTCCCCCGCCGGCGCCCTCGGATCTTCCCGCCCTAGCACTTCGTCCAGCATCGCCACCGCCGCCTCGCGTTCCGCCGCCGTGCCCGCGCAACTCGCCTGCGCCGCCACCGCCAAACCGTTCCGGTTCTCCATCAGCGCGTGACCCGGTTCTTGGTGAACATCGTCACGTCCCACACCTCGTCGTCCATCTCCAAGCCCACGAACCAGCGGAACAATAAGTTATAGTTCAACTGCTCCATCAATTGCCGCTCGGAGCGCACCGAGTACAGCACCATCAAGAGTAACGCCCGCAACAGCCGCTCCGGCGGAATCGACTCCCGCCCCGTCGACGCGTACAGCTTGTCCAACCCCCGACTGATCCGCTCCAAAGCGCGGTCGGTCAAGCGCCGGATCGCCCGCAACAGGTGGTCGGCCGGAATCCGCCGCTCCAAGGTCAGATAACTGAACATCGCCGCTTGCTGAATGTCGGGGCCACGCATGAGGTATCCTCCTGTGGAATCCTTAAAATACATCATACCTCATAAACTTATATCCAGTCAAGTGACAACCCCCAAACCTCCTCCCCCCCAGAAACCCGGAACCCAACCTCCTTACTAGGAGTTTTTCCGCAGCCTGTTAAGCCCAGCGCTGGAGTTTCTACATTTTCTAAGGCGCAAACTAACCTGGGACGCCGCGGGTCTCCCCCCTGCGGGCCGGAGGGGCCACTTACCACTCCCGCGTAGCCCATTCTTTTCGTCTGGGCGACCAGCCGTGCAGGGCGGTTCTAACTTGCTCTCCGAATTGCCAGCGCCACCGTCCGCACTTCAGCGGGTCGGCCATGATACGGCCAAGTGGCGCCCACTTGACGTGAGGGCGACTTCCCCGGCCGAATCCCCAACGCGCAGCGGAACTGTCTGAGCGGCAGCAACTTGCAGCGCAACAAGCGCATAGATTCTTCTGCGCCCACTTGCGAGTATTTTCCGAGTGCGTGACGGTACAGGAGTCGAGGTGCTTCGCTTTATCATCCCTACCGGACGCCTTCAAGGATTTGACTCGCCGGAGGTTTTTGGCATTACCCCCCCAACCGCCATATACGGCTCCGTACGTACAGTGATGTGGCAGGGGTGAGCGGCCAACTGTCCCCCCTATGCCGATCTACCCTCTAGGGAGATAGCTTCTGACTGCGGCGCGAACGAGCTCGATCGCCGGTCCTTTTTCTGCGTACTCTTCCGCCGCCGATAGCAACCTCTCGCAATTGGCGAGGGAAAAATTGGCTTTTGTCCCAGAAACTAACGACATGCCAACTAATGCAAAGAATGATGGGATGAATGTGTACTGAATCGCCTCTTCTTGCAACCGCGCAAGATGACGTCTCTGGGTCCCCAAGGCTTCTTGCAATTTTGGCTTGCCTCTAGGCAGAAGCAACGCCAGAACGCCCGCTAGAGCGAAGATGTTGATGCGTTCATCCGCGTGCATCCTCTCTTTCACTCGGTCCTTGAAACTCCCGAGCAACGCATCTCCCGCCTCAGGTGGGAGTAATTGACCAAATCGGTTTGGTGAAGATCGCCCACGTTCATACCACAAGGCAGCGAGATTCCACAAATGAAGAAACAACGGCAATGATTCAATGAAGTTCGTGATCTCTCAGCCATTCATTCTGGAATTTCTCCGTGGCTGTCCTGATCTCGCCAACCGATGGAGAATGGTCCAGGTTCTTGCACTGATAAACTCTACTGCCGGTTTCAGTGTCAACCAGTAAGTCAATCCCGTATTGAGCTTGACCGGGCTCACCGAAGAACCGTGGAACATATCGATTTTGTACTAGTAATTGAAAGCAGAGTCGCTCGAGACCTCGTGGACCCAGATCGTGGTACGGCAAACCTGCCGCGGGGTCGGGGGCGGGAAAGGTGGATTCGGGCCAGAGCAACGGCTCCTGAACAGATCGGACGTTCTCGTCCGACGATGACAACTCAGTTATCTTGGTGGAAATCATATCGCTGCCACCCGACATTGAAGTCTAACCCAACTTTTGCAGCCCTGAATGATTTTCGTCTGGCTCTGGAGCTTCACGTCGGATAAGCGGGTGGCGCAAGGTCTCGATTTCCAGAGAGTCCGATTTCATAAGTGAGTTGGCCTATTGGCTCGCTGACTCCATAACTCTTGCACAGATGCTCGGCCACCGAACGGCACCACGAGGGCCTTAATATTTCCTTGGCAACACGTGCTGCAGCATTGTTTTGTCCCGGGCCAAGTCCCCCGCCAGCGGTCCGAGCCGGGCATTCTCTTCGTGCGGTTGCTTCAGCTCGGGCACCTAATCGAATTCCACGCCCCTCTACTGCTTCTCCCACTTGCAATGATTCAGTTCCGAGCTCCCCACCTTCCCGGAAAATAGGACGACCGCGCTTTGAAAGCGGACCAGACTCCTGTCGGCCTCCTATCAGTAACGAGTAGCCGCCGAGTTATCGACGAATCTGCCGGGGGATCGGAAATTCCGGGCAAGCAGCGGCGCACTCGGACACTATGATGTGTGGGTGCTTTGATGGATTCGGAACGATAAACGCCCTTTCACACCGAAATCCCCCGCGGCCAGGCGGCAGGCCAGTTGATGGATAAGCCGGCACTCTGTATTTTCCACGGGTCACTGGCCGTCCCTTGATCTTTGACAGCCATCCAGCGGTGTGGAGGGTAAGCTTATCTCCGGCTCATTGCTGCAGTGCGATCCAGTTGACGACCTGGTCCTGCCGATCCACCATAAAGCGATTGAAATCGAGAGGTGTCTCAAGCCGCAGCGCTTCGTTTCGCCCTAAGAGCTGGTAGACTTTTCGTGCCTGTTCGACCTCATTCCGCGCCGCTTCCACGTGGACGTATCGATCCAGGGTGGGAGCCACAATCAGCGCGGGGCGCGGCGCCACCAGTGCCAGCACTCGATCATAATCGAATGGCAGCCTGGATTCCTCTCCCGCAAAAAAACCTAGCCGGGGAAGCAAACCGTGCAGGTGCGAGTAGTGCCGGACACCTTCGGTCCCATCTCCCGGCGCGGTATGTTGCAAGGGATCGAATCCGCACACCGAGGCCACGGCGTTCACGCGCTCGTCGAGGGCTGCCGTCACTAAACCCACCTTGCCGCCCAGCGCGTAGCCGATCATGTTTATCCGGGAGTGGTCGATGTAGTCTAAGTCGCATAGGGCATCGATGACTCCTCGCGTGTCGCAGACCATCTTACCTAACAGAGACCACTGCGGATACTGATGGTAGAAATGGTGTGCGTCGGGCCCACGCGTTCCGAAAGCTAGTTGGTCAAATGCCAGAATCGCGAAACCCTTCTGGGTGAGGGAATCAAACGCCGCATTCACCCAACGTGAGTACCCCGTCGCATAGGCGTACGCATGGAGCCATATGACGATGGGCAGAGGCCCGGGCTTCGGCTTGCCTTCTGGGCCTAGCGGATAGTATAGGTCGGCCCGCAGGCCATCTCCGTATGGAACGATCGTTGATCCCATATTCGGACGCTTCAAGGGTCTTTCAAAAAGCATGGCCAGGGGGCTATCGCCGGGGGGATGAATCCAGTAAGGCGTCTCCGGCGCGGGCAACTTGCGCACTCCGGCAAAAGGCAGCCCTGGGGGTTCTTCCCCTAAGGCCCAAACGATTTCCCTTTTGATATCTTCCCTCCGGCGGGGCCAAGTGGAAGGGTCTGCGGGTAAGAAATCCGCCAGGCTCCGGCGCGGATGATGCAACGGGTCGACCCGTTCTCCGGTGGTGTTCAACCAGCCCTCGAATGTGTAACCATTGATCCAGGTCTCGCACTTGCGGTAATGACACCGGCCAAAGACCGAATCGAAGAAGTTGACATAATTCTCAACGTGGTTGGGAATAAAGTCATGTTCGCCGTACCGCAAGCGAAGCTGCACATCTTCTTCCCGGCCCAGAAACCGGTAGACGTTGCGTACCGAACGATAAGCCTGCTCGTAGCCGAAACCGTTGCCTTCGTGCTCGCTGTAAGCGGCGTACATCATGAGACCGCGCGGGGCCACGAGCGCCATGAGCTGATTCTGGTCAACCGGAAGCTTATCCTCTCTCCCGGCGAAGTAGCGCAAGCGGGGATGGAACCAGTGAGTGTTGTGGGGGCCGCCGGTGATGGACTCGATGCTTCCCGTACCCCAATAATCCAGGGTGCAGTATCGCCAGGGGAGGCACTCGCCGGTAGTCCCGCTTGATCCCACCACCGCCCCGATCCGTTCGTCGAATGCTGCCGCCAACACCGCCTGCTTGCCGTTGCGGGAATGCCCCGTAATTCCGATTTTGTTCGGATCGACTTCCGGCAGCGTACATAAGTAATCGACCGCCCTCATTGCCGCCCACGCCCAGCGGGCAATGCAGGCGAAGTCATAATCCGGGTAGACATCGATGAACTTGTCGGAGTCATCCGTGGCGCCGAAGACGGGATCCGTGGCATCATAAATACACGCTAAGTAGCCTCGGCGAATCGCGGGCTGAATCCAACTGGCGGTCAGCGGCTGATTGGTCAAGAAGACCGGAAACGGAGCCTTCCCGTCCGGTATGAACAGATGCACGTGCAGAATTCCGCGGTGGTCAGGCCCGAATTCCAATCGCACTTCCCTTACGGTAACGCCGCCCTCCCGGCGGGTTTCCGTCACGACTGCCCGGAGATTGTCCGGTGGAGGGGGCATTTTCCCATAGACCCAACGCTCAAACTCCGAACGGATCCACTGCCGCTGCTGGGCCCACTGTTCCAGGGTCGTGATGGGCGCATTTGTTATCCCTTCGAGTCGTACCAACGGGTCAGGCAAAAAGTTGTTGGACGGCATGGATTCAAAATCCGGCGGGAGTTCACCTGTGCGCGTAACCCAGGCCTCCCAGTTCTTGTCGCCTCCGTTCATGCGGCCCGTGGGTAGTGGGCTACTTTGAAAAATAAAAGCCAAATATTGGTACATGAAGTGCTGGAGGTTCTATGATACCATGCTCCGCTCATGGGACTTGAAAGCATTCCCCAAGCAGTTCGCGACAGATACCACATCGAAGAGCGAGGGCACGCCTCTGGCATTCTTGCGAGCGACTACCCGAATGAGTTCCAAGACATTGTGGATTGCCTTACAGGATTCGTTCTCAGGCGAAGCCACATCCTTACGCCTGGAGCCGGAAGGTCGCCCATTTCGGTGGCGTTGGACGGTTTCCTTCATGAGCGGGGATGGGAGGAGAAATCTTTCGACATCCAGATAACTATTGATGCAAACCCCATCCCGATCCCAACTCACAAGATCGACAATTTCAAAAACGAGGTCGGGCTGGAAGTTGAGTGGAACAACAAGGATCCATTTTACGACCGAGACCTGAATAATTTCCGGCTACTAAAAGAGCTTCGGGTTCTGGCAGTGGGAGTTATGATTACTCGAATGAGTGCGCTACAGGCTCTTTTTAATGAACTCGGAAAGGGAGCTTCTTACGGGGCATCGACCACCCATTGGGGCAAACTTATTCCAAAGGTGGATGGAGGCGGCGCTGGCGGCTGCCCGCTGCTTCTGATTGGGATGGGGATGAACTGCTACGATCCGAATTCGTAGCCCACGCATACGCCTTGTACGGGGGCGGCTCGTAGCTATCCAATTCATCGCCCCATTGAGTCCAGCCGCGTACTCGGCACCGACCGAAAAGCTCGCAGTACGGTCCAGGGCTGCAACGCTCGATGATGTCGTAAAGCACATCTGGCTTCTTGGAATGTTCCTGCTTCCGCGTGACGATCACGTTGACTTGGCTTCTCCCCGGAGCGAGCGTTCGGATACGGCCTTTGATGCCAAAAAGAACCAACTCCGTCACGTTACGGAAGTAGAATCCAACGCCGCGCCCATCGGGACCACCATCCTTACGGATTTTGTACCAAACGATGTTGGTTTTGTAAGTGAAGCCCCACGCCTTCATGATGCCGAGTGCCTCGGCCAAAAGCGCATTCGGGCACCACAGGTATAGGTGGCTCTTGTCCGCAGCAAGCCTGCCGACCGGCAGCGCCGCAATCTCATCAAATGACATCGTGCTGTAACGGTGGAGGCGCTTATGCTCGGGGGCCATCTTCCCAGTGCGGTTGGCGAACCTCCAGGGCGGGTCAATCAGGATGGTTCCGTATTTTCCAGTGATAGATCTGAGAATGGGATCAGAGATTTTCACGTCAAGCGATTTTTGATCATTCATAATTTATGCTGCTCTTTCCAACCTCCGCTCTTCGCTTTCCCAGAGGGCTACGAGGTCAGCCACGCTCCAAAGGTGATCTGTTACGCCAGCAGCCATCGCCGGGCTTGTACGAAGTGTACGATGAATCTGGATGAAATTATACGCGAAATAGTTGAGCGCTATCGCAGCCGTGTGATTCTCAATCTTGCGCGAGAAGCCGTTAGAAAGCCGCGTGTACCGACGCATACTTGTGCGCACCGTCCAGTTGTGCCGTTCGACGTAACTGGTCGAAATGTGCTTTGGGTCGGGATTCCCAGTGATGACTTTCGATTCACAGCTCACGCACTTCGCTGGGCCGTAGCGCGTTTCTTTCTGTGTGCTTTCGTAGTTTTTGACCAGCATTGCATAGTCGATTTCAGCGCCAAAGACATCTTCCACCGCGTTCAGATATACCTTGTGACCATCTGTCGTGAGTTGAATGCGAGAAGTTAGGCGCTGCGCTACGTCGTCAACAAAGTGACGCGCAGTTGTTGCATTTCGCTCCCCAAGCGTCCAAGCAAGAATAAGTTTGCTGTCAGCATCAATCGCGCTCCATAGCCAGACATCACCCGCACATGGATATTTGGCTGCGATTGCTGGTGTCACGTTCTTATCTTTGCAATACAAAAATCCCCACAGTTCATCAAGTTGTATACGTCGGCTTTTCAGGTTGCGAAGCACACGGTCTTGATAGTCCGCGCAGACCGAACCGACTTCGCTCAGGAGCCGCATGATGCACTTCTTGCTGACGCCAGTAAGGCGAACGGTGGAGCGAATGGAACATCCTTCAATGAGGCAACCAACAACTTGCGTGCGCGTCGTGGAATTTAGTTTGTTCATGGGACTATTATGCCCAACCGCTTACGCATATGTCAAGCACTATTTTTTTTAGAAGATTTCCCTTGCAAAATGAATTCCATGGATAGTATAAAAGAAGAAGGCCGGGAATCGCCTAATCCTTTCGCGGGGAACAGGGCGACTACCGGCCAGGAAGTGAGGGTACTTTATGAGAGTTGCTTCCCCCTAAGAAAGGGGGGATGTAGCTTTGTGGCGAAGGAGCCGGTCTCAAGCTGGGTCGGCTCCCTTTGCCAACCCTCAAGTCGTTTATAGCACTCATAGCTACGGAGGTCAAGCACTATGTCAAACCCAAGCGTTGATTACCAGTGTGTCTTGCAAGACCTGAAAGCACGCCGGGATCGCCTCAATGCAGCCATTGAAGCCGTCGAACATATCCTAGGCGAGCTTCAACCCGTTCCGATCGTCATCCAAAAGGCTTCCATCCCCGTCGTTGAACCTAGCAACAATGGCTCAGACATCTACAGGAAAATGACGATTAAGGATGCGATAATCTATTTCCTGCGTTCGAGCGGAGGAAAACAACCCGCCGTGACAGTTGTTCAGGCCCTCAAGGATGGTGGCATAAGGTCGAAGTCCAAAAAGCTTTATTCAACCGTCTACAACAGCATGGATGTGGAGTCCAAGAAGGAGAACGGCCAAATAATTAGGACTGACGATAAGATGTGGGACCTTAGGAAGCGAGAGTAATAGAACTTACCTCTTCTTTTCCCCAGCGCTTCCGTGCAGCTTTCGAGGCCGCGTCTTTGCGCTGTTCGGGGGTCATCCTCTCAGCCCTTCGTTTACCGCCGATCCTTCCGCCCTTCCTGCCCATTTCCGCCATAAACGCTGATATCTGAGCGCCGCTAGGCGGGGTCGGGAGAGCCGACTCCTTGACATCCCGCGTGGACTCCTCCACCATCTGGCGAGCCCATTGGTTTACATCCTTAGGTCTTTTGGTGTGCGTGTTCGGCTTTGGCATACCATGAGTATGCCACGGATTCGGCGGGAGTCAAGGGTTTGTAAAATGAAAGGAGCCCACTACCGGCCCGTGAGCTCGTTGGTCGTCGTTCGGGGAAGAATCTCTTGCAGCGTTTCGAGGTAGCGCTTCCGTCTCTCTAAAACGGCATCTGACTCCATCAACGCACTTGCAGATTGGGTGTTTGCAGCCTTCGATGCTTCCCCAACGCTCATTCCCGCTATCGCCGCGAGGCCTGCTGTTCCACCCTGAATGAATTCTCGCCGGTTCAGGTTTGGGCCTTTTGTCATAATGGTGCTCCGTGGGGATGAAATATCTGGTGCGCGGGCCGCTCGCCCCTAGCTGGGTCGACGCGGCAACTCGCCGCGGCGGCCCCGACCAGAATCTACTATTTCGAGCAGGCGTGGCCCGGCGGATGTGCCTTTGTGTGGTCAAGGGCTCAGGAACCGGAGAAGATAATCGAGCAGCCGCTCTGATTCAAAAAACTCAGGAACTTCCTCGTGCCCCTTGCCGTGTATAACCTCGACGTCCGCTTTGCCACCCAAGGCATTATAGCGACTCGCGAACTCGAGGGTGTTCTGCTGAAGGGAGACGACCTTATCAGCGTCACCGTGGATGTGGAAAATGGGAACATGGGCCCGGGCCAGTGGTGCCAATCGATCAATAGGGTTGTTCTTACGAAGGTGCTTTCGCAATTCCGCTTCACTCATCCCGTAGGCCTGTTGGATTCGTTCGCCTCCCAAGTTGGGCCAACTCTCGAGGTTGGTAACGGGATAGATTCCCGCGATGCATCCAACGTCATGGGGGTGCTCCACGGCCCAGTTGTAAAGCATCAAACCTCCGCGGCTCTGGGCGAGCAGGCAGGGCTGCGGCGACAGTGCGAATTCTTTCTGAACATATTTATAAAACCGAGTGTAAGCCTTCCTCCCTTGGGAATTCCCACATGACTCCCCCACGTCGCCACCCGCTATCCAAACGCCCTTGTCAAGCAGTCTCGTGAACAACCAAGTAAGGGACGCGTTGGGATACCTTCCCATCTGCGGCGTCGCCTTCACGAACGTAGGTGCATACCAAAGCCAAGGTTTCAATCCTGCGGATTCAGAATGATTAGGCTTAATGACGAACCCGCTTCCTCCGGGTACGGCAAAGTCGACCCGAGTCGCGCCATACTCTTTCGACTCGACCTGCGCCAGCAGAGGTTGTTGAGCCAGTATCAGCAAGACAAGCTGCAAAACCACGCCTAACAGACGCGCCAGCGTTACGTTCTCGAATAAGACCGTCAACCTCTTGGAGTGCATGTTATTACCCACTTACGGCAGAGTCACCACGGCCACCGCTAGCCCACCCAGGGTTACATCGTCGCTTTGGAGTTGGGAGGCGACGGGCGGCTGAAAGACCGTCTGCTGATCGACCAATTCCAACCGGCCCCCGGAGGCACCGGGAATGGACGCTATGAGGGTTCGATCACGTTTATTCACCAGCAGCATCTTATGCTTGCCGTCGCGTGTGACAAAACCCAGGCCGTAAACCGATGGCGTTCCCACGGTCGTGTTAACCAGCTTGTCGTCGGGACCGAAATTTGTTCGGAGCAACTTCAGCACCCAGAAGCGGGCGTTGGGCTGTCCGCTATCCCAATCCACCAGGCTGACCGAAGGCCACTGCGTTGGAAAGCCGACCATCTGCGACTCGCCCGCAACATCGATGCCGAGCTTGGCTAGTTCGCCGTAAAGGTAGGCGTACATCGCTCCCGAGAGGTTCCAGTAGGAATTCGGAATCGGTGGAGCGACGTACGCGGGCGGCATTCCGGTGCCGTCGGTACCTGTTTGGGATCCGAGCTCGTCGAGGTCTGTCTGGGTCTGCGGCGAAAGGCGCTGCCGGACGGATTCGGCCCAGCGCACGACGGCGAGAAAATGGTCGGCTTGGTTGAAGAAGGTGTATTGCTGCACTTCCGGTGGCTCGTTCTGCGTGGGCTTAGCATAGAAGTGATAACTGACCATGTCCAGAGGAATTTCGGGCTTGTGGTGGCGAGGGTCCAGGAAATATTCCAGGAATTGCATATTGTTTTCGGCCGAGTCCAGCGCCAGCGACACGAACTTCATGTGGGGTGCAACTTGCCGAATGGCTCCGACGATGGCGTCGTAACTGGCCGTGTAATCCTGCGGGGTCATGGAGTGCTCATCATCGACTTCGTTGAACACCTCCCAGTAGTCGATCTTGTAATGGTGACCCGACTCGTGCCGCTTCCCCGCTTCATCGGTGAATCCCCCCTGTGTGTACCAACTCACCAGCCGGGCATAGTAGTCCGCCAGTTCCTTCCGGCTCGGGTCCCGTAACTCCTTTCCCTGTTCGTAGGTCCAGGTCAGCTCGTCCGGATCGGCCGGATACGGTACGGGCTTCTCCGATTTGAACATCCACTCGGGAATGGTGCTGAAGTTCACAACCACCGAGTGTCCCGCCGTGGCATTCATGAAATCTTCCATCATCGGGTCGATTAAGGAAAAGTCCCAAGAGGTCTGCCCGTCCTTGGGGGGATCGAGTTCTACTACCGACAACTTGGGATATGGTAGCCACGGCACATAGCGAACGTAATCCGCTCCCAGCTCATGCAGGGCTTGGAAGACGCGGTCGTGAATCTTCGAGCCGCGCCTCAGCGGTGGCATTACAACCACTTGAAGTGTCGGGGCCGTCTTGGAGACGGTAACCACCTTGTCCCAGTTGGCTTGGAGATTCGCTTTTTCCGCCTCTGGCTTTGAAACTGTTTCATTTCTTGAACACGAAGTCACGGTGATCAATACGCATATCAAGGATAGGGCAAAAAGTTGAATGGCTCTGGAAAGTCTCATGACACTCCCTCCAAACCGGTCGCAGTAGGAATACCAGTCACCCGACACCCCCCGCACAGATCCGTCCGTGCGCTCATTAGCGTTCGGAGGCGCCAGTGCCCACCGAAGGGGCCCCTCTTACGACTGCTGCGGATGCCAAAACCCAAGATGGCCTCTTTTTCTACCGCTGCCTCCGGCACTTTTCCTTCCCCTGCATGTATCGTCGCTGAAATCTGATTCGCTCAACAGCTCGCCTCACCCGATCGAGATGATAGGACCGCAATCATGCACCGCATGGCTCCCAAGCGCCGACCCGGTTTTTGCGGACCACGGCGGGAGACTCCAAGCACGCTCACCATACGAAAAACCTCGAAAGTGCCAGATATCGCAAAATCCCGGCGTCGTATCCGCAAGGCTACACCCTGATAGACTCCTTTTCCACAAGCAATATTGGTTCAGTGTCACGGCACACCCCCCAGCGTTTCAGCGAAGGAAGCTGGACCGCGAATCCCAAGCGCTCCACATTCTAGTCGGCAAGCCCTAGATAAGGTGCCCACGTTCGGCTGCTGATTCCTCCAGGATAATGTACTTGGAAGCCATGATGGGTGGCTACTTCCATGGATTTGGCCTGAAACGCCCTTCTATGAAAGTGGAGAGATTCAAGATCGCCTTGGTCACTTGGACGCAAGTCGCGAACCAGTAGATGGGGTCTGCGCTGTAGTCTTTGAGCGTCTGGTCCGGGGGCGGCCGATTCGAAATGTACAAACTCCGGGCACGGGCATCCTGCTCGTGTAAAGTCATGGGCAAGATGGCCATGCCACATTTCGCCAGCCCGGCGCCCGTCCTCATGGCAGCAGGCCAAAAACGTCCACTTCCGTCGCTGTTGCTACATACACCTTCCCGTTGGCTACCGTGGGAACCGCGAACTTCACGAACGTGCCCTCCAGGTCACGGTTATTGGCGGCCTGGAGGCTGTCGTAAAGCAACGTATTGCTGACATCCGTGGGGTCGAATGCCCACAGAGTAGCCAGGCCTGTGCCCGTATCCTTGACTACCAGCCACAGGACTCCGTTGGTGGTTCCATTCGAAGAGACCACAGGCAGTGGATTCGGGAATCCTGCAAGCTCAGCCTCCGAGACGTACGTAGGAGACTGCGGCACCGTACCGTTGGACAGAGCGAGCTGGTCCAGGTAACTACCGTCTTCCTGGACATAGATGTTGTCGTTCCAGTAGGTCATTCCGCCGAAAAGGCTGTCACTGCCAACCTCGGGAATAACCTCCACAGCCCCAGTATCATTCGTTTGATATTGTCCCAAATTGTCCCGATTGAGCAGCCAGATCCGGCCGTCTTTCCCTCCTATAGCCAGCAGATTGGGGTAGGGACCAGACTGGGTAGGCAGAAGCAGGGCGGGGGACGACCCGAGGTCAAGGTCTTGTGACTGCAGAGTTGCTTGATTGGCGGGAGTAAAGTAATCGAGGACCTGGAACTGGGTGGAGGGGGACGTCACGAGCTGCATTCTCAGCACGCTGTCACTGTAATCATCTCCGCCGGTGTTGTAATCGAACGTTCCATTGGCGGTGACAACGTATAAATTCGGGGGCGTGTTCGTGTCCGCGGAAATGCCTCCGCCAGCCAGCCAAATGGCCCCCCTCTGGCCGTTGGGTGTGGTACAAAAGACCGCCAACTGCTGGAGGGTTGTAGCATCGTAAGCCATCAGCCAACCATGGTAGGGATCAAAGTCCCCGTGGGATCCAAATCCAAGATAGAGTGTCCCGTTAAGCAAGAGCAGTCCCGGGCGTTGCAATGCCCGAAACCCGCTAAAGGTAACGGTGCCATTGACACTGTCATACCCGGTGCCGGGAACGCTCGCCGAAATGAGCACGGGGCCGCTGAGCTTTTCCGCTCCGGTGGTCATGTCGAGCGCGTGCAGCCGGTAGCAATAGTTATACGAGCCGTTATTCGAGCAAGAGTTGGAGCCCAGGGGTTCCCGCGTCTTGGCGGTAACATAAAGGGTGCCGCTCGCCGGGTCGATGACCGGAGTAGAGGTGATTCCGATTATTGGACTGATGTCACAGGCACCGGCTTTAGTGCCATACACATCCGTACACGGAACTGTCGTGACCCCGGCCGTGGAATTCAGGAAGCTGACCTGCCAGAGTGGGGTGGTGGATTGCCCGTCAGCGTCGAAGGCATAAACGCTGTCGTTTTGCGTTTCCACATAGACTACATTGTGGACACCCTGGCTAGGAATCGTAACGCCCCCCACGTAAAGAGGCTGAGCATAAACCTGCCCATCGACCGACAGCGAGAAGAGTTTACCGAATTGGTTTACCGTCACATTGGAGGGGGTCAGGAAGGTTTCATTGGTGTTCTGGCCGGAGCGGGCATTGTCATAACGCTGAGTGTATACCCCCGCCAGTGGACCGCTTCCATTACCGGTTAGAGTGACCACCTGCGGACTGCCGGTGGCGTTGTCGTTGAAATTCAGCGCGGCGGTGCGGCTCCCCGTGGCCGACGGCGTGAACGTCACGCTGACGGTACAGTTGTTGGTGGGCGTGATCGTGGCGCTCGCGCAAGTGTCGGCACTGATGGCAAAATCGCCCGCATTCGTACCGCTTATCGTGACCGTGGTGAAGATGAGGTTGATATTGCCGGTGTTGGTTACGGTCTCCGTTTGGGCGGCGCTCGTCGTATTCAGGGTTTGGCTCAAGAAAATTATGCCCGTAGCGGAAAAGCTCACCAGGGACCCGGTGCCGGTCCCACTCAGGCTCACCGTCTGAGGGCTCCCGCTGCCGTTGTCGGTGAAGATCAAGGAGGCACTGAAATTCCCTGCCGCGGACGGCGTGAACGTCACACTCACCTGGCAGGTGTTGCCTGGCGTCACCGTGGCTCCCGTGCACGTGTCGGCGCTCTTGGCAAAGTTGCTGGGATTCGTGCCGCCAATCGTGACGGTCGATAGGATGAGATTGGCCGTGCCGGTGTCGGTGACGGTCTCCGTGAGGGCTGCGCTCGTGGTGGCCGGGGGCTGGCTGGGGAAACTTAATCCCGAAGCGGAGAGGCCCACCACAACGTCGGTGCCGGTTCCGCTCAAAGTAACTGTTTGCGGGCTGCCGCTGGCGTTGTCGGTGAAAACCAGCGAGGCGCTAAAGCTTCCCGTCGTGGCCGGCGTGAACGTCACGCTGACTGCGCAGGTCATGGTGGGCGCCACCGTGGCCCCCGTGCAGGTGTCGGCGCTCTTGGCAAAGTCGCTGGGATTCGTGCCGCCGATTGCAGCCGTCGAAATGTTCAGATTGCTCGTGCCGGTATTGGTGACGGTCACTGTCTGGGCCGTGCTCGTCGTGCTGGCGAGCTGGGTGAAAGTTAAACCCGGAGCGGAAAAGCTCACCGCCGGCGCCGTGCCGGTTCCGCTCAAAGTCACTGTTTGCGGGCTGCCGCTGGCGTTGTCGGTGAAAACCAGCGAGGCGCTAAAGCTTCCCGTCGTGGCCGGAGTAAACGTCACGCTGACCGCGCAGGTGTTGCCAGGCGTCACCGTGGCTCCCGTGCAGGTGTCGGCGCTCTTGGCAAAGTCGCTGGGATTTGTGCCCCCGAGGGCGGCTGTCGAAATGTTGAGGTTGCTCGTGCCGGTATTGGTGACGGTCACCGTCTGGGCCGCGCTCGTCGTGCTGACGGGCTGAGTGAAAGTTAAACCCGGAGCGGACAAGCCCACCGCGGGCGCCATGGCAGTTCCGCTCAGAGTCACGATTTGAGGGCTGCCGCTGGCGTTGTCGGTGACGGTCAGAGTACCGGTAAGCGTGCCGGTGGCCGTGGGTGTGAAGGTCACATTGATCGTGCAGGAACCATTGACCGCCACACTGCCCGCGCAGTTGTTGCTCTCACCAAAGTTGGCGCTCGCCACGATGCTGGCGATGGTGATAGCCCCACTACCGGTGTTGCTGAGCGTCACCGGCTGCGACGCGCTTGTCGTTCCCACGTTCTGGCTGCTGAACGTTAGGCTGCCGGGGGAGACCTGCGCCGTAAGAGCAATCCCGGTTCCAGTGAGGCTGACCGTCTGCGCGGCGCTCGAGGCCGAGGTGGTGATCGACAACGTCCCCGTGCGCGCCCCCGTCTGGGTCGGCGTAAAGTAAACCAGAAAAGTGCAGCTCGAACCGGATGCCAATGTGCTTGGGCAGTTGTTGGTTTGCGAGAAGTCGCCGGTAGCGCTCATCGCAGTAATGTTGATCGTCGCGCTCCCGGCATTCAGCAAGGTCACGGTTTGCGACGCACTGACGACCCCCACCACAAGATTCCCGAACGTCAGGCTGCCGGGGGAAACTTGCACCGAGAGCTGCGGCTGCACATTGGTGGTGATTCCGCCTCCGCCCCCACAGGCCGCCCCACTCACCACGGCCAACAGGGCAACCACCAGCCGTGCCTTTGCCCAATACGACCCACCGCCACCCTCTTCTTCAGAAAGGAATCGAGCTCTGCGGGGCTGCCGATAGGTGTCGCAAGCACTTACCCGTCGGTGATGTTTCATGGCCAACCTCTTGGGTGTTAGTGGAATGTGAGATTTCGCCCAAACTAAGCGTGAGGATTCGTCATGCTTTTAATCCGCTGGGCAACGTCATCCCTGAGGCTGCTCGGGCACACGGCAACAAAATCAATACCCCAGGGTCTATTCATTTCCCTCGAAACCCGGTGCAGCCGCGCGGACCAATACGGCTTACTGTCATACCCAAAAAACTCGTATCCCATCGAGGAGAGGAGGGTGACGGTGTGCTCTGCCCAAAACCCGTCCTTCCCCACCTTGCATTCGAACAACACCACCCCCGGCTTTACCTCTTGCAGCCAGCCCTGCATCGAATCCAGAATCACTCCTTCGTGACCCTCTACGTCGATTTTAACCAGTGATACCTGCCGGCATTCCAGCGCCCGGATAAACTCTCCGGCTTGTTCGAGGCGGACGTGAATCTTCTCGCCGTCAAGCCGCTTGCCCTCGCAAGCGAGGGTCGTCATCCCCAGATTGCCAGCGTTAGTAATTGTCATCTCCGCTGATCCGCGGCGATTGGATAGAGCACATTCATGAACTACTGCCTGGCGATAACCGTTGATCACCACCGAGGTTCGAAGACATTGCGCGACCAGGGGTTGAGGTTCAAACATATGGACTCTGCCCTTATCTCCCACCTGCTTACAGGCAAAGAGGCCCACCACCCCAAAGTTGGCGCCGGATGTCCAGCACGGTATCTCCAGGACGCAGCACAGCCTCCGCCACACCGGTGATCCGAGGGTCGTACTCCCCCCAGAGGTACATGGTCCGGCCGACATAGTTATTGACGAAGACAATCGCCCGTGCACCGCATCGGAGTTTCGTAACCGCAACTCCCTCGCCACACACCCATGCGGCAAACGCCGAGTCCGTGATGCGATGACCGACTTTGACCGTTTTCAGCTTGCGGACGACGCTGGCAAGCGCAGCGCGCGCCACCTCACCCATTTCGGGGACGCTTTCCGTCGAGGTCTTCTGGGTAGCGTGAACGAGGGTTGACGGAAATCACCTCCCACCCGCCCTCAGGGCAGCAGGCCATACACGTCCACTTCCGTCGCTGTCCCTATATACACCTTCCCATTAGCGACCGTGGGAATCACAAACTTCACGAACCCTCCGGCTTGGTCACGGTTGTTGGCTGCCTGGACGCTGTCGTAAAGTTCGGTGTTGCCACTGACATCAGCGGCGCCCAATGCGAACAATGCGGCCAGTTTAGTGTTGAGGTCGATGGTGACAATCCAAACGACACCGTTGGTTGTTCCATTCGCGGAAACCACGGGTATGGGGTTCGGAAATCCACCAAACTCAGCTTCCGAAGTGAACGTGGGAGCCTGTGGCATCAAACCGTTGGCCAGAGTGAACTGGTTCAGCCAACTGCTCGCTTCCTGGACGTAGATGTTACCGTTCCAGTAGGTCATTCCGCCAAGAAGGGAGTCACTGCCAATCTGCGGAATCACCTCTACGGCCCCAGCGTCAGGCACAGGGGTGGTAACATACCCCCCCAGTTTATCCCGATTGAGCAGCCAGATACGACCGTCCTTCCCTCCCATCGCCAGCAGATTGAGGTTGGTACCGGGGAGAGGTGGCAGGATCAAGGCCGGGGACGACCCGAGGTCAAGATCGCCTTCATCCAATACGGCTGAGTTGGCAGGACTAAAGTAATCCAAAACCTGGAACTGGTACTGGCCGGGCGTAGTCTCGACGAGCTGCATTCTGAGCACAGAGTCGCCGTAATCGACTCCCCCCTGGAAGACGTCGAAATCGCCATTGGCGGTGACGATGTATAAATTTGGTGGCACGTCCGAGTCCACGGAGATGCCTCCGCCACCTTGCCAAATGGACCCCCTCCCCCCAGTCCCAGCCACCCCACCCACCGGGAGGTTGGGCGTGGTACAAAAGACCGCCTCCTGCTGAAGGGTTGTAGCGTTATAAGCCATCAACCAGCCGTGCCAGGGATCAATGTCGCCGTGGGATCCGAAACCAATGTAGACCGTCCCATTCAGCAGAAGAAGTCCCGGGCGTTGCAGTTGCCACAAAGCTAGAAAGGTCACGGTGCCATTGACGTTGTCATACCCGGTGCCAGGAACGCTGGCCGAAATAATCACGGGGCCGCCGAATTTTTCCGCCCCCGTGGTAGTGTCCAGCGCGTGGAGGCGGTAGCAATAGTTGTACGAGCCGTTGGATGAGCAGGAGTTCGAGCCCAGCGGTTCCCGCGTCTTGGCCGTGACATAGAGGGTGCCGCCCACCGGGTCGATGACCGGGGTCGAGGTGATGCCGATGATCGGCGAGATGTCCGCCGTCCCGGGGGGATTGGTATCTGAACTGGGGACCGGCGTGATAGTGGCCGACGTGAAGCTCGAATGCCAGAGAGGGGTGGTGGATTGGCCGTCAGCGTCAAAGGCATAGACGCTGTCGTTTTGCGTTGCCACGTAAACCACGTTGTGCACACCCTGGCCCGGAATTGTGACGTTTTGTACGTAAAGCGGCTGAGCGTATACCTGGCCATCCACCGGCAGCGCGAACAGTTTGCCGAATTGGTTCACGTTCACATTGGAGGGGGTCAAGATCACTTCCTGCGTGTTCGCGCCGGATCGGCTGTTGTCATAGCGCTGGGTGTAGACCCCCGGCAGAGGATTCCCCGTCAAAGTGACCACCTGCGGACTTCCGCTGGCGTTGTCGGCGAAATTCAGTGAGGCAGTTTCGGTCCCCGTGGCGGACGGCGTGAACGTCACGCTGACCGTGCAGGTGTTGGTGGGGGTCAATGTGGCTCCCGTGCAAGTGTCAGCGCTCTTGGCAAAGTCGGCTTCATTGGCGCCGCTGAGTGTGACTCCCGTGATGGGGAGGCTGGTCGTGCCGCTGCTGGTGACGGTCTCCGTCTGCGGTGCGCTTGTCGTGTTCACGGCCTGGTTGGTGAAAGATAAGGCGGAGGCGGAGAAGGTCGCCACCGGCCCTATCCCGGTTCCGGTCAAACTAACTGTCTGAGGGCTGCCGCCGGCGTTGTCGGTGAAAATCACGGAGGCGCTAAAGCTCCCCGAAGCGGAGGGTGTAAACGTCACGTTGACCGTGCAAGTGCTCGTGGGGGTCAGCGTGGCGCCCGTGCAGGTATCGGCGCTCTTGGCAAAGTCGCTGGGATTCGAGCCGCCAATCGTGACGGTCGAAATGGCAAGATTGACCGTCCCCGTGTTGGTCACGGTCTCCGTCATGGGTGCGCTCGTTGTGGCTGGGGCTTGGTTGGGGAAACCCAAAACCAGAGCGGAAAAGCTCGCGGTGGCAACGGTGCCGGTCCCCTGCAAACTCACCTTTTGCGTGCTCCCGGCCACCCCACCACTATTGTCAGTGACGGTCAGGGTGCCCGTGAGCGGGCCGCTGGCCGTGGGTGAGAAGGTCACATTGATCGTGCAGGAGCCGTTGGCCGCCACACTGCCCCCGCAGTTGTTGGTCTCACCGAAGTTGGCGCTCGCGGCGATGCTGGCGATGGTAAGCACGCCAAAACCGGAGTTGCTCAGCGCGACCGGCTGCGACACGCTCGTTGTCCCCACGGTCTGATTGACGAACGTCAGGCTGCCGGGGGAAACTTGCGCCGAATTGCTAATCCCGGTACCCGTCAGATTGACATCCGGTAACGTGTTGGAGGCCGTGGTGGTGATTGACAATATCCCCCTGCGCGTCCCCGTCGCCGTCGGCGTGAAAACCACCTGAAAGGTGCAGCTCGAACCGGCTGCCAAGGTGGCCGGACAGTTGCTGGTTTGCGAGAAATCGCCACTGACATTCACCCCGGTGAAGTTGAACGGCGTAGTCCCGATATTCGCCAGGACCAGGTTTTGTGCCGTGCTGGCCGTTCCCACCAATTGCGCCGCGAAGGTCAGGCTGGCAGGGGATACCTGCGCCGTTAAACCAACCCCCGTGCCGCTCAGACTGACCGTCTGCGCGCCGCTCGAGGCTGAGGAGGTGATCGACAAAGTCCCCGTGCGCGCCCCCGTCTGGGTCGGCGTAAAATAGACCAGAAAAGTGCAGTTGGAGCCGGATGCCACGGTGCTTGAGCAGTTGTTGGTTTGCGAGAAGTCGCCGGTGACGCTCACCGCCGTAATGTTGATCGTCGCGCTCCCGGCATTCAGCAAGGTCACGGTTTGCGACGCACTCGTGACCCCCACCACGAGATTCCCAAACGTCAGGCTGCCGGGGGAAACCTGCACCGAAGGCTGCGACTGGGTCTGCACATGGGTAGAGACTCCGCCCCCGCCCCCACAGGCCACCCCGCTCACTACTGCCAGCAGGGCCGCGACCAGCCGCGCCTTTGCCCAATGCGGCCGAGTGGCACGGGCATCCGGCCCGTGTGAACTCATGGCCAGGATGGCCATTCCATGAGGAGTGGTTTCCCGCCCTTGTCCATGACGTGTCATAATTCAACCCCTTTGGGATCAGGTGAGCTATTCCTTGAACCTTACGTAGATATCGCCGAAGCGGTCGTCAGAGGGCAGGCTTAAGACATACTGAAGTACCTCGCCCTTTTCGCGCCACTCCGGCCATGCTAATTTCCAGGTTCCGTCAAATGCGACGTTGAACGTACAGCCGGAATCAAAAACTGGAAGTTGGACACAGTCCCGGGTGAGATCCGGCGTGAAGGTGTGGAACTCGAAACTCATCACGCGCGGGCGGAAAGACATTCCGCGCAGAACTTTCAATTCGTATCCCTCGACATCAATCTTTATATACTGGGGGGTTCCGTGCTCATGCTGGATTTGGTCGAGGGTGTTCACGTTAGCGATAAGCTCCCCGCTCCATTTAATAAACGGCACTTTTTGAGCGGCTTTCTCCATCCAATCTTCGGAGAACGACGAATGCGTGCTGTAGCTACCAAGGTGCAAAACGCACTGGCCTTGTTGATCGCCCACGGCTTCGCACCGGACGGTAAGCCGATTCTCGCGATTCAGATATCGGATCTTTTGGCAACACTCGGGGATTGGTTCCACCGCCACAACTCGCGCCCCCAGGCTCATGAATGCTTCGGTGTAATCGCCGATGTTGGCGCCTATGTCGAAGACCAGGTCACCCTGCCCCACGAACTGTCGGTAGAAGTTGCGCATGCTCCTTTTGATACGAAGATAGCCAGGGTCACGGACGCTTCGATAGAGGGTCCGAAGCGGAACATATGCCCAACTGCCGGAAAGGCGTTGCGATAACATACCCCTGATTTCGGAAACCGTCAGCATGCGTTCACCTCATATCATGTATTCGGGTATGCACAATCCACCTCAGTCATACACCGTAAACAGGGCCCTGCGGACGGTGAATAATCCCGAGAGCGCTTGGAAGCGCCAGGCGGTTATCATCTAAGGCGTAGAAATTAATCTTCTCCTCCGGCCCGCACTTCTGTCAAGTTCTTTCGGGCGGCATGGCCATCCTCGCCCTGTCGCCGCCCGAAAGGGGTGGCGCACAAATAGAAGTCAATGTACGCGCCACCCTTGGCAAGGTGCACGGTTGCAAAGAACGATCCGGGACGCCACTCTCCGCTCCCGGCTCCCTCATTTACGGGATTCGCTTATAGGCTTGACGGTCTGAGCGCAAACCCTTCCGCTCACAAGTTCTGAATTGCCACTTATCCCTCACCTCCCGAAAAACCTCAGTCAAGCCAGGGAATAGGTCATCGGCATAAGCTCGCAGGGTTTGCCGGAATGATTTGTCTGTCGCGGGGGGAGGGTCCGTCTCCCACTGGGCAACATAGTCACTTTGCTGGGGGAACAAAGGCAGATCCCCAGGCTGGGCTTCCACTTTTCGGGCCTCGATACACAGTCGAATCCTTCCCCCGGTGGCCCACAGTTCCGCCCGCCGCCGGAGTTTCTTGGGATCTTCCACTTCATACCGGGCTCCTCCCAATCCCCACTCAAAAACCAACACCCGGTCTAACCCAACTTCGCCACTCATAGGCCTAATTTTCGCCCGTTCCGAAAGGTAAGGCTTTTATTTTGAGCGGGCCCTTTCCATGATCGGAAAATAGTGACGAACTGTACTAAACATTTAGCTTGACATCAAT
>Ga0208034_1000804_pt1 | contig 22327 bp, 17 predicted proteins | sample June2015DPH_8_10_FD_184699 | JGI IMG/M metagenome (GOLD analysis project Ga0208034, IMG submission 184699) | Peatland microbial communities from SPRUCE experiment site at the Marcell Experimental Forest, Minnesota, USA - June2015DPH_8_100... | ecosystem: Environmental > Terrestrial > Soil >...
TGCTACTGATGGCCAACGCTGCGCTGCCCGTGTTGGTGAGTGTAACGGTCTGCGCCGCGCTGGTAGTTCCCACGATCTGGTTCGCGAACGTGAGGCTGGTGGGCAACAGTGAAACCACCGGAGTAACGCCTGTCCCGCTCAGCGAAATGGTCTGCGGAGTGTTCGAGGCGTTGTCGGTAATCGTCACCGTTCCGGTCCTGGTGCCCGTCGCGGTAGGCGTAAAGGTCACGGAGATCGTGCAATTGCCTCCGGCCGCGACGGAAGTACCACAAGTGTTGGTCTGAGCGAAATCACCGCTGGCCACAATGCTGGTGATGGTCAAAGTCGCGGCTCCGCTGTTTGTGAGTGTTACGGTTTGCGCGGCGCTGGCGGTTCCCACGATTTGATTCGCAAATGTCAAGGAGGCGGGCAGGAGTGATACTGCCGGGGCAACGCCAGTTCCGCTGAGCGAAATCGTCTGGGGACTGTCGGAGGCGTTGTCCGTAATCGTCACCGCGCCGGTCCTGGCGCCGGTTGCGGTAGGCGTAAACGTTACGGAAATGGTGCAATTGCCGCCGGCTGTGACGGTAGAGCCGCAGTTGTTCGTCTGCGCAAAATCACCGCTCGCCACGATGCTGGTGATCGTGAGATCGGCGGTCCCGGTGTTGCTCAGAGTGACGGTCTGCGCCGCGCTCGTAGTTCCCACAAGCTGGTTCGCAAAAGTGAGACTCGTCTGCCCCAGCGAGACCACCGGGGCAATGCCAATCCCGGTCAGGCTCACACTCTGCGGGCTGCCGGTGGCATTGTCGGTGAAGGTAAGCGTCGCAGTGCGGCTTCCCGTCGCGGCAGGCGTAAAGGAAACGCTGACCGAGCATGTGTCGCCGGGGGCCACGCTCGCGCCCGTGCAAGTATCGGCGGTCTTGGCGAAGTCGGCGGCATTGGTTCCTGTTATGGTAACGCTGCTGGTGGTCAACGGCGCGGTGCCGGTATTGGTTACAGTCACCGTTTGCGCCGCCGAGGTGGAGCCCACTAGCTCAGTACCAAAATCCAGAGCTGTTGTGGAGAGCGTGGCAAGCGTCGCCTGTAGGAAGAAGGAAACTGTGTTGTCCTGGAAGTTGGGGACGCCAACGTCCAGCCGGCCATCGCCGTTGAGATCGCCGATCGCGGCCCAAGTAGGCACGTGAGCGGTAGGAGTATCGTTGCGGGCCTGGAAGGTGCCATCGCCGTTGCCCAGCATGACGGAGACCGTGTTGTCTCCTTCATTGGCTACCACCAAGTCCAGTTTGCCATCACCGTTGATGTCGCCCGTGGCCACAGAACGCGGGGAGAGTCCAGTGGCTGGCGTCGAGCTGAGGGCGAAGTTGCCTTGCGAATTCAGCAGCACGGTGACGCTGTTATCGACCATGTTGGCCACAGCCAGATCCGGAACGCCATCGCCATTGAAGTCGCCCGCCACAAGAGAGGAAGGACCATTGCCAGTACTGATGAGGGAGCCCACGGTAAACTGTCCGTTTCCTTGCCCCTGTAGGATGTAGACCCCATTGTCAGTGTAGCTGGCCACGGCCAAATCGAGAATGCCGTCGCCATTGAAATCGCCTGCCACGAGTGATGTGGGCTGGTTGATACAGCACAAGTCGCCATAGCCCGAAGCTAGCAGCTTGGCGTCAGCATCCGCTTGGCTCGCCGCCGCCGTGGCCGCTTCTGGGAGCTCGTTCTTCGCCTTCGGGTGATCGGCGGTCGAGAATCCCGATCCCACGCCCGGGGCCGTAAATTTCATGATGTTCGCATACTCCTCCTGCGACCAGGGGTGCGTCGCCGCACCCGCGCCGAGCGGGGCTCCCGCCGCCGTCGGCATCATCGCGATCGTCTTCCCTTTCGCCACTTCCGTGGTTCGCCCCGCCCCTTCCACTCGTAGCGTTCCTTCCTTGCCCTCGGCGTAGTCTTTCCGGGTGGAGGTGCTGCCTGGTGCTCCCGCACTGGCCCCGATTGGGCTGCCCCCGCCATTGCCGAACCGGGAGAAGGTGCCGTCACCATTGCCAACGAGTAGAGTAATCGTGCCGTCACTGAAGTTGGCCACTGCCAAGTCGAGGATGCCATCCCCATTGAAATCACCTACGGCAATGGACTCGGGCTGGCTGCCGACATCGAATTCGGTCTCGGGAGCGAAAGTGCCATCACCATTACCGAGCAGAATTGAAACCGTGCCGGCGCTGTAGCCGTAGCAATAAAAATCGCTTCCGCAAGAGTTGACTACCGCCAGGTCGAGGTTCCCGTCGCCATTGAAGTCGCCTACGGCGGCGGCCACAGGGCCATAGTCTACGCTCGGAGAGGACTGAAGGGCGAATCCGCCCGCGCCATCGCCGAGCAAAACTGAGACTGTGCCAGGCGAAAGGCAGGTGAGGTCGGAGCCGCAACTGTTTACGACTACAGCGTCCAGTTTCCCGTCGTTATTAAAATCGCCGAACACCACCGCCTGCGGTTCGTTGTCCGTGCTCAAGTCAGCGCGAGTGAATAAGAACGAAGCCGTAGGAGTGGTGACCTGGAACGCGACCGGGTTGGACACTCCAACTTCCGGGCTAACGCTGGGATTGACTACCGTGACCACGGCGGTGCCCGGCGCCGCGATATCCGCTGCCGTGATGGAAGCTGTCAGCCGGTTTCCGCTGACGAATGTAGTGCTGCGTGGGCTGCCATTCCAGTTCACCACCGAACCAGCGACGAAGTTCGCGCCATTCACCGTGAGCGTGAATGCAGATCCGCCGGGAGCGGCGCTGGCCGGCGAGAAGGCTTGGGAAACGAATGGAACAGGGTTTGCGCCTGCGCCGGTGAGACTGATGGCTTGAGGCGAGCCGCCACTGCTGTTATCGGTTATGTTAACTGTGGCCGAACGGGGGCCGAGGGCCGACGGCGTGAAAACGATGTTGACCAAGCAGTTGCCGCCAGCCGCAAGACTGAATCCACTTGCAGGACAGGTGCTGTCCGCGGCAACACTGAAATCACCGGCGTTTGCACCCGTGATGCTGATGCTTCCGACCAGCGATGCGTTGCCGATGTTGGATAAATTCGCGGCGTTTTCCGGACCACTGGCGCCGGGGGATTGGTTTGCAAACGCCAAGCTGGTGGGTGAAACTACGGCCCAGGCAGTACCGGGGGCGAAAACTCCGGTGCCTGTCAAGGTGACAATCGCCGGGCTGCTGCCGGCGTTGCTGGCGATGCTGACTGAGGCCGTTTCAGAGGCAGGTGGGAAGGACGGTGTGTAAGTCACATCGATGGTGCAACTCGCTCCGTACGCCAGCGTCCCACCGCCGTAGGGGCAGGAGGTCCCGGTAGTGGCAAGCGTGAAGCTGGTCGCGTTAGCTCCCGAAATGCTGACGCTTGAAATGTTCAACGGTATGGACTCGCCGCCGGAATTGGTCACGGTCGAGGAGAGAACGCCGCTGGTGGTGCCCAAAATCTGATTGCCGAAGCTCAAGCTCGTAGGCGACACCATAGCCACGGGCGCCTGTAGCAGGACGGAAACCGAATCACTGCTCTCATTGGCCACGGCAAGGTCGAGCCGCCCATCGCCGTTGAAGTCCCCCACCGCCACGGAGTATGGGCTGTAGCCAGTAGCTGGAGACTGAGCGCTGGCACTAAAGGTGCCATCGCCATTTCCCAGCAGAATGGTCAAGGTGTCGGTGCCGTAATTCGAATTCGCGATCGCCAAGTCCAACTTCCCATCGCCGTTGAAGTCTCCCAGCGCCACCGAATTCGGGTTGGCGCCCGTGGCGGGGGAGGCAGCGGGCGTGAAGGTCCCATCCCCGTTCCCCAGCAGAATAGTCACGGTGCTGCTGTAATAGTTCGCGACCGCCAAGTCCAGCTTCCCGTCGCCATTGAAGTCCCCTACCGATACGGACACTGGCCCGGAACCCGTTGCTGGAGATGCGGCGGGCGTGAATTCCCCATCGCCCTTCCCCAACAAAATGGTGACGGTGTCGCTGCCTTCATTCGCAACCGCCAAGTCCAATTTCCCGTCGCCGTTGAAGTCCCCCACCGCGACGGACCATGGGTAGGTGCCCGTGGCTGGAGATTGGGCGGTCGGCGTGAAGGTCCCATCCCCGTTCCCCAGCAAAATGGTTAGGTTGTTGCTGCCTTCGTTTGCAACCGCTAAGTCCAAATTCCCATCGCCGTTGAAGTCCCCCACCGCCACGGAGTATGGGCTGTAGCCGGTAGCTGGAGACTGAGCGCCGGAAGTGAAGGTGCCATCTCCGTTGCCCAGCAAAATCGTCACCGTGTCGCTGCCGAGGTTGGCCACCGCCAAGTCCAGCTTCCCATCGCCGTTGAAGTCCCCCACTGCCACGGAATACGGGTTGCTCCCAGTATACAGATAGGCGCCGGCCGTGAAGGTCCCATCCCCGTTCCCCAGTAGAATGGTCACGTAGTAACTGCCATAGTTCGCGACCGCCAAGTCCGGCTTACCGTCGCCGTTGAAATCACCCACTGCCACCGACACTGGATAGTACCCCACGCCAATGGGCGAGTTAGGCGCGTTGCCGAAGAAAACAGGTGACGCAGCATTCGCGATCGGGAAATAGACAACATTCGAGGTGCCGGATGTGGGGTTACTGACAGTGACGGCAGACGTCCCGGCGGCGGCGATGTCAGCGGCGTTGATAGTGGCGGTGAGCTGCTTGTTGCTGACGAAGGTGGTTGTCCGGGGGCTGCTATTCCAGTTCACAGTCGCGCCAGAGAGGAATCCGGTACCATTGACCGTGAGTGTGAACCCCGTACCACCCGGCGCCACGCTAATGGGCACGAGAGGTTGGTTGATCAGTGGCACTGGAGTGGAGCCTACGCCAAGGCCGGTTCCAGTGAGGCTGATAGTTTGTTGCGGCCCAGTCACGCTGTTGTCATTGACGTTAACGACCGCCAAGCGGCTGCCGGCGGCCGAGGGCGTGAAAATAACATCGATGGTGCAAGTCGCGGCTGGGTTAAGAAGCCCGCCCGTGTATGGGCAAGACGACCCAGTGGTGGTCAAAGTGAAATCGCCACTATTCAGGCCCGCGATGCTGATGCTGCTCAGGGTGAGAGCGGTATTGCCGAAGTTGGTTAATGTCACGGATTGGCTCGAACTCGGGACTCCGATGCTTTCGTTGGGGAAGTTCAAGCTTGAAGGGGAGAGGCTCGCCAGGGGGCTGGGGCTCGTTCCCGTTCCCGTGAGTGTGAAGCTTTGGGGGCTGTCGCCGGCATTGTCCGTGATGGTGACCGCGGCCGTTTCACTGCCAGGAGGAAGAACAGACGGTGTAAAAGTCACGTCGATGGTGCAAGTCTGATTCAGCGCCACCGTTCCGCCATTGTACGGGCACGATGTGCCGGTGGTGGCCAAGGCGAAGTCGTTGCTGTTCGTCCCACTGATCGTGATACTGCTAATGCTCAAGGATGGTGAGGGTGCGCTGCCCGTATTGGCCAAAATGGCCGACATGACAGCACTGGTGGTGTACATCGTTTGAGCAGGGAAAGTGAGCGGAGTAGAAGAGAGCGTAACCGCGGGTCCCTGTAAGAGAATCGTCACCATCCCGTCATAGGTGTCGTCAGCGACGGCGATATCGAGCCTGCCGTCGCGGTTGAAGTCAGCCAGCGCCAGGGCGGCAGGACTGTAACCGGTCGTCGGTGTCGCCACCTTGGTGAACGCGCCACCGCCGGTCCCCAGCAGAATGGAAACGGTAGAGTCGTACGCATTGGCGACCGCCAAATCGGGGATGTTATCCCCGTTCAAGTCACCTATCGCCACATCGCTAGGGCTAGAGCCTACCTGGATGCCCGATACATCGGTATTGAAGGTACCGTCTCCGTGACCGGCCAGGACAAAGACCACGTTTTGGCATTGGTCGGTGATGGCCAAGTCCAGGATTCCATCGGCGTTCAGGTCGCCCGCCGCGATCGCGAGTGGACACTCACCGATAGAGAACGGCGACTGCGGCGCCTGGGCGAATGTGCCGTCGCCATAGCCGAGCAGAACTGAGACACTGCCGTCTTCGGGATTTGGCACAGCGATGTCGAGCAACCCGTCGCGGTTGAAGTCTCCCACCGCCAAACGCGAAGCGTAGCGTCCGACCGCGGGCGAGGCAGCGAGAGTAAATGTGCCGTCGCCGTTGCCGACCAAAACGGAGATCGAGCCAGCCGCACAATCGCCGGTGTTGCCACATTGGTTGACTACCGCCATATCGAGCTTGCCGTCGCCGTTGAAGTCTCCAACCGCAATGCCATAGGGGCTAAATCCGGTGTCGGGCAGAGAGGCGGCGGTAAACGTTCCGTCTCCAATCCCGAGGAAAACGGAAACCACCCCAGCCTGCCGGCAGGTAATCTCCGAGCATTGGTCCACCACGGCCAAGTCGAGTTTTCCATCACCGTTGAAGTCCCCGACCGCCGCTCCTTGCGGGAAGTAACTGGTGGTGAGAGTAGTCTTCAACGTGAATGTGCCGTCGCCATTGCCGAGCAGAATCGACACCGAGCCGATGGGCGCGTCCTCACACGAGGAGCTGGAGCCACAATAGTTGACCACGGCGAGATCGGGAATGCCGTCGCCGTTGAAGTCTCCCGCCACGACCCAAACCGGGAGCTCTTCTACAGCAATATCTGTCCTACCGGTTCCGATCGAGGTGGTGGGAGCAGTGATGAGAAAGTACGCGACATTCGAGGTGCCGCCACCAGGAGTCGGGTTCACCACGGTGACCGAGGCCGTGCCAGCGACCGCGATGTCTGTGGCGTTGATGGCCGCCGACAACTGACTGCTGCTGACAAACGTGGTGGCCCTGGGGCTCCCATTCCAATTGACGGTTGCAGCGGAGGCAAAGCCCGTGCCGTTCACGGTGAGAGTGAATGCGGCTCCGCCCGGTACCGCGACGGCAGGAACCAACGGCTGGTTGACCAGCGGAACTGGGTTCGACACCCCGTCGCCGAAGGCTGCGAGCGAGGCGAGCTCCAGGAAAACGCAAACGGCAAGAGCTTGAACCGCGCGCCGACGTGAACGTTCCAAGAAGAGAAAGTTATTCCGCCAAAGCACGATGACCTCCCCGGACATATGAATTCTGTCTGAATGAGAGCTGCCGCTAATCGCCCATAGATACGACTCCGCTTACCAAAAGTCAAGCCAACTTTTTGGGGAGCGGGGAACAATGTGCAAAGTTTTTCGCTCGGCGGGTCGGCCACCGCAAGAGGCTATGGTTGTTGGGTAATAACAATTACCTGACTGATTTGAGAAACGCAGTTGCAATTTCGGATAGTAAGTCAGTGCGCCCAATAAGAGCAACGAAGACCTCGGTCAGGGCGGGGGGTGACGCTGCCGCCTTGCAAGGCCCTCGAGGGCTGCCAGCCTTCGCGAGGCTCGGATGAGTCAACAGAAGAGCCAGCGGCGAGAAGAGAATTCCAAGGTCCATATACTTACGATGTATTAGTATATAAATAATATGCGGCCAATTTCTGCCCGCGAACGTAACTAATGCAACTTTTGAAACTTTTGAAACTAATTTTTTTATCTGTTGGAAATAATGAACTTGCGCAAAAATAAAATTTGCAGAAATTTGCGATTTTGGGAAAAGTGTGGCATTTTGCCCCACCGATTCCATTTTTTGTAGGGCCTCAAAATTTTAATAGTTCCCAATAATCTTCCCACGCTGCTTCCTTTTGACGCCGCGATTCATCCCGGATTTCGAAGTTAGTGATTCACCCTTGTGTTCTAACCCGTCAAATTGACCACGAATTCCAGAACCCTCCGCAGGCGTTCCGCCCCACAGAGTTCGGGTCACTGGATTCCCTGTGGCCACCGGGTGCTGGGAAGCCCCGATCTGCGCCGTCTCCATCACCAATACCGAGTGGAGGAGTCAGCGACATAAGAGCTGAACGTAAATTCCCAACAATAAGATTTGTTGCTGCCCACCCGTGCGCGATAGCTTGAATCATCGAGCTGATGAAAGTCTGTGACTACTGTCACCATCAGGTGTGACGCGACGACAGAGCCTCGGGCCGGTCAATTCCCCCGCTGTTCACCCGCGATGCGGTGGGTTAGGACGGCTACGCTTTCGATACCAAGCGGCGTGTGTCGCGAAAATGAGGTCGGAGCGCGAACTGCCAATGTAGCTGGTCGACCTTGCTGAGAAACTGAGCGAGTCTTGGTCGGGGCGCGCGGATTTGAACCGCGGACCTCTTGCGCCCAAGTTCTGAGTATATCCAAAGCAAGAATACGCCAAAGTGGCGTTCGGCCCTGTAAACATGCGCCCTAGGGGCACATTGTCTGCCTGACTCCTGATTCAAGCATACTCCAGCAGGCGGCAGCTTATTCGATGGGTTACGTCACAAAGCACGTCACAATCCTCGTCGGTGCCCGCCCCGTACTCGACCTTGAGTTGTGCGGCTTTTCCTCAACACCTCAACCGATGCCTGAACGGCAGGTCTGCAGTGGGAAATCTGCATGTTACCCACGAAATGGAGTTCACCTCAAGACATGCTTCGAGCGCGGAGATCGATTTCGTAAATGGCAGCGACGGTCACGCGCTTAACCGCGACGAGGGCGACGTGATGTTCGGAGGATAAACCGGACTAGCTTCCTCGGTGTAGCGGCAATTGGATGGGCCTCTCACCATTGACGAGGCCACCTAAGTATTCCGTTGGATTGATGCAGGGGTTCCGAAGGTATTACCCTACGGTCGTCGGCGACTCTTGGCGGCGGACAAATGGCGCGATTTAACGCGGTTACTTGAAGAAGATGTACCTATTTTGATTGCGGAGATAGAACGTCTGCACCGGGAATTGGCCGAAACGAAGCACGGCGAACGGAGGCCTCAGTGTACGTCGCCAGTAGTTCCCCAGCCTCCCTCCAGGGATCGCAGCGAGAACGAGTTGTTAACCTCGCAGGAGTTTGCGCGCGCGATAGGCGTCACAGTAGCTTGCGTCCGGAGGTGGAGGCTAGAGCGAAGGATCAGAGTGGTCCAGATAGGTCGCTTGGTGCGGGTACCTCGCACTGAGGTCCACCGGCTTATTGATGAGGGCACAATTCCAGTGCGGCCCGCTCGGAGCCAGCCCTAACAGCCCGGCGGACCACCCCACTGCCCTCGACGTCTCCGACGCCAACGTCTACTGCATTCGTTCTTAGCTTAAGCTCAGCACAGCTACAGATGATCCATTTCGCCCTTGACAGGCCCGACAAATTATGGTACAGGTATGTTCTGTGAACGGATACTCTACGGCGCAGATGGCGCGGCTACTCAAGATTGGACGCCAAACGCTGCACCGCTGGATTAAGGATCGGCCCTCGCTGGCTCCACGGAAGAGCACAGTGGGCGGTGTTGTCATCCGCCTTTGGACCGACCGTGATGTGGAGAGAGTTCGGAAGTACAAGCAGGAAAACTACCGCAAGGGTCGAGGGCGCAAGCCTAAGCGCAAGCGGTAGGCAAAAAGCGGGACGCGCCGGTGCTACCAACACCGAACGCGCCCCTGACCAAAGTCGCCTTTGGGGAGGCAACCGTCGCTAACATCGAGAGTAACACTCCATCTGTTCCATCTCCAATTTCCTCAGATTCGAATCGGACCGTTAGAGCGGGTCTGTATGCTCTGGTAAGCACACATAACGGGCAGAACCCTGAAGTCCAACTTGCCGAACTACGCTCCTACTGTGAACGCCAAGGTTGGAAAGTGGCCGACGAGTATATCGACGCAGGGGTGAGCGGGGCCAAGGAGCAACGGCCGGCACTGAATAAGCTTCTGACAGACTGCCGGAAGCGCTTCATGGATGCCGTGGTCGTTTGCCGTTCCGACCGCTTTGCTCGCAGCCTCCGCGAACTGGTGAATGCCTTAGAGGAGTTTCGTGCTTTGGGAGTCGAATTTGTCTCCTTACATGAGGGCGTAGACACGTCCACACCGAATGGCCGACTGATCTTTGGGATCTTCGCCAGCATCGCGGAGTTTGAACGGGAGTTGATACGGGATCGCGTGCGCTCCGGGATTGCCCATGCGAGGGCCGAAGGCAAAAGGCTCGGCAGGCCGCGGGTCATCGTGGACGCTGCCAATGTGGCAGCCATGCGCTCCCAGGGTCAATCGTGGAATGAAATTTCAGCGACGCTGCGCATCGGGCGAGGAACAGCGCAGCGGGCCTTTCACAGCTTGCACCCAGATTCCGCATCAGCAACTTGCTGAACTCTTGGGCGAAGTGAGATTCGCGAGCGGCACGAGCAGAGAAAGATCGCTGCCTCGTTAGTGAGCCAGATCTTGATTAAGGCTCCAGGCATTCCCGCCACGGTCAACGAAGGGTACACTCCGGGTTCGAACGAGAGTTTACTAAGTTCGAACTTGAAGGCCCGCACCGCTTCTGTTATCACCTTCGCATGGACATCGGACAAAAGCTTCACGAACTGCGTATGGCAAAGAGCTTCTCCCAAGGCGACATCGAGAAGCGTACAGGACTGCTGCGCTGCTACGTCTCGCGAGTGGAAAACGGGCACACTGTTCCGAACCTCGAGACGCTACGGAAATGGTCAGCGGCGCTGGATGTCGAGATGCACCAGCTCTTTTTCGAAGGCGAAGGCAAGCCTCAGGCTGCGTCTCAAAAGGAAGCAAGCGAACTTGGTCGCCAGGAACGCCGCCTAGTCGAAGCCTTTAAGAACCTCGATAACAAGGATAGAGAATTTGCGGTGGCCTTGGTGCGAAAGATGTTAAAAGCGAATAGAGCCGCAAAGCGATCCGGCTAGGCGCCAAATGGCGCGCCATCCCAGATTTCGCAATGGGCCGCCGAAGATAGCAATCCTCTCACATTCGAGGACATCGCCGCTGACCCATTCTGTGCGACACCAGAGCGGTCCTTCAGTGGTGCCTCACAGCCTTATAAACGCCAGGCACTGGTTTCTTCAGTTTGTCTTTGCCCCGGCTGACAGATACTTGTCATCAACCCCAGCCCAGTTGGATATCGAGAGGACGACGCCGTAGAAACAATCATTGACCGCGTGCAGAGTCTGCATGTAACTGGTATCAAGCGCAGGGCCCACCCATTACTTCTGAGTCGCCGACGATGCAGGAGTTTAGGGACTTCGGTCTACACAACGGCGTAAGTGAGTACTTGACGGTTGTGGGCTGCGGCGACAAGAACGGGCCAAATTTGGGCAGCGCGCTCGACTTTCGTCATGCCAGCCTTCCCTCCCGCCGTCTAACGCTCGGCATCAGCCGCGGCGGAGGCCGTCGGCTGCATCGTCTTGTTAGCCCCTTCCATCAGGTTTCGATTGGAGCGTTGACCACTAGGACGAGTCGAAGGTCGGTGACGCCCATTTCCAAACAACCGAGTGCTCCCTTCCGACGGAAACGTCCTGTCTAGGGCCGCATGAGTCAATCGTCAACTCTTTTCCTCCCCGGTTCGGAGAGACATCCAGGGCCGCACGTGCTCCTCGCCGTGGTGCTTGTATACATATAGAATCCCTGCGTCCAATTGGATTGGAAACCGAGCGAAACGCTCCTTCAGTGGAACGATGTTATGGCGGTGAAAACGCTTGGTTGGTGAAAAACTAGAACAAAGTCGGTACTGCCACTCGCTGGTCAGCGGTCGCAACTCGATCTCGTATAAGGCGCAGAGCGGCTTCTCCCCACGCAAGGCCCGGATGAAGCCGCCCTTGAAATGTTGGCAATACGAGCAGTCGGGATGACCTTTTCCATTCGGCATCGTGTATCAACCGTCTAGGTTTTGTTGCCAAAGCTTAGAATACGACGTCCAGCAAGGCGTACGTATCGGGCTAACTCTTGTTTAGGCTGACCTCCATAAGACCCTTCCAGGTCGGCATAACGAGAAAGCGCCAATGCCGAGTGCGCAGGACTTCTACCACGCGGTCGTAGAGCCTCAGAGTCGGCTCGCCAGGGAGCAGCCCCAGCGGTGATGGACGATCGGCCGGGGAGTTATTCACGACGCCTAGCCTCTCAGCCATCCTCGGATAGGTGAATGGGTGACTTGATTAGACAACCACTTTACCTGCGATGCAAGTCCAAAATGTCGTGTATCGGGGCCACTCGTTTCATCGTCCTTGGACATTGCGAGAAACCACTTTGTCACCAGCAATGCCACAATAAACCCTCCTAAGGGCCGGTATGCCTACTGAGTAGGCTCACTTAGACCTGCAGTCGGCTTACCACAGATTGAGCCGAAGAGGCAGAATATGAAACGGTGGCCAAGGCTGTCTGCTCGACCTTTCTTGACAGCGAAGCACGATGAATAGGATAAGAAAGGGTACGTTCACCGTGGAATATCGTACCGGTTCCTCATCCACGACCGCGACAGCATTTACTCTTTCGAGCTCGATGCGGCACCGAAGTCAATGGGGCTGAGCATCTTGAAAACGCCATTCCGGGCGCCCCAGGCGAACGCTTTCTGCGAACGCCTAGTCGGAAGCATTCGCCGGGAGAGTCTGGATTTCCTGATTCCGCTGAATGAGAGACACCTGCGGGGAATTCTCAAGGAGTGGGTGGCTCATTACAACCGAGGCCGCCCACATTCCAGCCTGGGGCCAGGCATTCCTCAACCGTCAGGAGGCATTCCGGCTGCACAACTTTCAGGTCATCGTATTCCGTATGGTCAGCGAGTGGCAAAAAGTCCTGTTCTGGGCGGTCTGCATCACGAACACCGACTCGAGAAGGTCGCAGCATGAAACGTGGGCGGAAATTCAGAAGGGCGAGATTTCTTGCGGAGCACAGGGCGACGACGGGAGTGTTGGACGCGGAACCATCTTCCATCGCGCCCCGTTTGCCCTCCCGAAGGATTGAGCGGGCCGCCTCCTATTGGCCGCAGCTCATTCGCTCTTAGACTTAGAATTGCCGCATCATTGTGGCTACGGGATAGAGATTCGCGGCGAGCAAGAATAGCAACAGGAGACAGTGGGGAGCGTAGGCGGCCCAGGGGGCGCAACGCGCTTGACGCGGCGCCAGCCGAAAACCCACATATAAGGAGACGGCAGCGCCCAAGGCCAAAACCGCGACTTCTATCCAGAAGACGGTGGGCCAGGGTAGCCATGCCGCACGGTTGTTGCCTGGAAACCAGCCCACCATCGCCGCCAAGGCAAAGGGTACCGTTCGCGACCAAGTCAACAAACGATCAAGACCGTGCGCCAAGTGGGCGGCCAACGCCAATGGAATGACCGCGTACCCGGAGAAGGAAAAATTCCGCTTGAGCTCCGCGGGGCTTACACTTCCAGCGAGCGCCTGGGAGGCAAAGCTTGCCAACAGTAATCCCAAGAGCGGAGCGGCAATGAACATCGCCAGCAGTGCGGCATACACGAACGGAAATGAACCGTAGGGATCGAGGTGTAGCGCGGCGCTAGCCGCCGCAACCAAGCGGTTCCACCCACCCGCCAGCGCAAACTGCTCGATCAGCACCGCGCCAGCGACCATCGCTGCCAGGGCTGCGTCGAAGAGGCGCGGTTGTTGGATGCTCCACAACTCTGCAGCCGGCTTCCGGGTCGAAACGCGGATCGCATCGCGCGGGCAGTTCTTCACGCAATTTGCGCAGAGCTCGCATGTCCCGGAATCGCCCTTCCCGGAAGCTAGGACGATTGCGCTTTGAAAGCGGACCAGACCCATACCGGCTTGGCACAAGTAACGAGTGGTCGCCTAGTCTTCATCGACGATTCCGCAGGGGCAATCCGAAGTTCTGGCCGAGCGACGGCGGATTCGGAAGTTACTTCCGTGTGCGCGACGATACATCCGCTGAACGGGATCGGCAAACGGACGAAACTGACCTGCCCCCCGAAAACTGGACCAGTGAAAATGAGAGTCCTTCCAGGGTATAAACGGGAACCTCCATGGTCTCGCCAAGGTCCCGCGCGGCCTCAAAGAAGGGAACCGTGGGCATATCATTAGGTTCCCATTGCTGGAAGTCGAGATGGCCGGAGGCAGCAGCCCAGAAGACATTCCCTCGCCGGGCGAAAGGTTCTAGAGCGGATTCCCAGGTTTCCTGTGGCCCGCATCGAACGTAGGGCCGGGGCTTGCCCCGGCCTCCCGGATAGGCCAAATGAGGCCGACGCAAGCGTCGGCGCTACAAAACCTCTTCCCTCACATCTGAACGCTGGCATTCAGCCGCAGGTCGCGCGACGATGTGCCGACGCTGACTGTCCGCTGGCCGCTCGCCGTGACCCACTTGCTGGCCGCCGTGGACCAATCTTGCAACTGCCGCGGCGCAACGTGAAGCGTGACGGTTTTGTTGTGGCCCGCGGGAATTGAAACGCGGTCGAAAGCCGCCAGGGACCGCACCGGGAATTGGACGCCCGAGGGAATCACTCTCGGCGCGCCCAGGTAAACTTGGGGCACTTCGTCGCTCTCCATGCCGCCCGTGTTCCTGATGGTGAACTTCACGTCCAGTCCGCCGTCGGAAGTCTTCCGCACCTGCAAGCCGGAATAGGAAAACGTGGTGTAGCTGACGCCGTGGCCAAACGGGAAGAGCGGCTCGGTCCTTTGCCTGTCGAACCAACGATAGCCCACGTCCACGCCCTCGCTGAAAGTCGTCTTGCCACCCACGCCCTTGTGCGACCGCTCCGGGTGCTTGGGATCGGTGGCCGCGTAGTCTTGCAGGCGCTTCGCCCAAGTGACCGGCAAGCGTCCGGCCGGGCTGGTTTTGCCCAGCAGGAGGTTGGCCGTGGACCATCCACCCTCATCGCCCGGCCACCACATCTCCAACACTGCTTTCACCTTGTCAATCCATGGAAGCGCCACGGGCTGGCTGGTGTTGAGCACCACGATGGTGTTGGGATTGAAGGCGGCGATTTCGTCCACCAGCTTGTTCTGCTCGCCCGGCAGTCCAAACACCGGGTGGAGACAAGTCCAGAGGAAAACGACTGCAACCTTTGCGTTTTTGGCTGCCGCAATCGCTGCTTCATGGTCGGCCTGTCGCTGCTCGGGCGTGTACCAGTTCAGGCGCACCTGCACCGCCGCGTTTGAGCTGTCAGGGCTGATTTTCACTTCAATCGCGTGCGCTCCGGCGGTGAGATGAATCGATCGGCGCACGTTGTCCAGTCCGTCGGTAGTAGGCACAGCGTTGTCTTGATTGGCTTGAAGAATGTCACCGTGCACGCCGCCCTGGAAGGCGCCCGTCCCGGCCCGCCGCTTGCCGTCAATGGAGAGGTTGGCGTTCGTGCCCAGTGCCTGTAAGCAAAGCCAGTAATCGCCGTCGTGCGGAACGGTGAGAGCTCCTTTCCACGTCGCGGTCGAGTTGGCCGGCAGCGCATTGCCGCTCTTGACGGTGAAGTTTAATTCCGGGTCAATTTGCCCGGAGCCGCTGCTTGCGCCGCTATCAATCCGTTCCAGACCCGGCTGGCCGTCGTGGCTCAGCGCGTTGGCGGGAATGGTTATGCCGGTCATGTCATCATCCACAGCGAAATGAATATTCGAATTGCCGGAGATCTTCTTCATCGCCTCCAGCGGCCCCACTTGCCGCTCCGGCAGGCCAACCGATCGCTCGCCGCTGATGCCGATGGCCATCACCTGGCCCGCGCCAGGTCCGATCAGCACTACCGAATCCAGATCGGCGGCCTTCAGCGGCAGCGCGCCGCCCTCATTCTTCAGCAGAACCGCCGCATCCTCGCCGGTCTTCTCGATGATCTTCGCGTTCGCAGCGATGGACTGCTCGGTCACTTCGTGCTTCGATTGGCCGTCGAGATAGCCGAATTGCTTGATTTCGTACAAAACGTGTCCGGCCGCTCGGGTGATGGCAGCCTCATTCACCGTGCCATCCTTCAAAGCGTCGGGCATTTTCTTGGGATCTTCCTTTCGTCCGAAGTCGCTGAAATCGAAGGGCTCAGGACGGGGCTCTTCGGGGATAACCCCAAAGAACATTTCTGAAATGTCCTCGGCAAACTGCTGCTGGGGCGGCGGGGGAGGCGGAACGGGCTCCGAGTCAAAGAAGGAGGGAATCGGGAAACCTCCCGGCGCCGGCGGGCCGGGCATCTCCATGTCCAGGCCCGCATTGATGAATTTCACCGCGTGCGTCGCTCCCCAGTCCGAAGTGACGAATCCCTTGAAGCCGATCTGGTCGCGCAGAATTTTGGTGAGCGTGGAATCATTTCCGCAGGCGAATGTTCCGTTCAGGCGATTGTAAGAACACATGATGGAAGAAACGCCCGCCCGCACCGCGGCGTCGAACGGCGCCACGTAAACCTCGTGCAGAGCTTGATCGTCCACGAACACATTGTCGGAGTCCGTGTCATAGGCCACGTAGTGCTTCACCTGGGCCATCACGTGCTGCGACTGAATGCCGCGAATTTCCGCCGCGCCCATCTGGCCACTCAGGAAGGGGTCTTCGCCGAAGGTGTTGTAGCCGCGCTCGAATTCGAGATCGCGGTCGATGTTCACGAAGGGCTGCAAGGAGACGTCAATGCCGAGCGCGCGCGCCTCGCGGCCGATCACCACACCATTTGCCTCCGCATCCTTCACGCTGAAGGTTGCCGCCACGCCCATGGTGGCGGTCTCCGCCTGCGAAGGATGCCGCGTGAGCACGCCGGGCGGCCCGTCGGCAAAGCGCAGGCCGGGAATGTTCAAGCGCGGAATCCCGCCCAAATAGCCCGCCTGGCCCTGATAGGCCACCGCGTCTTCGCTCGTACCGTGGATGAGCGTCATTTTTTCTTCCAGCGTCATCTGGCTCAGCATCTTGTCCACGCGCGCGTCGCCGGTCACCACCGGGACGCCTTGCTGCGCCATCGCCAATCCTGCGGCGAGCGCAAAAACCATTGCTATCACCCACGCGGCCCCTATCACCGCGCGCCCTGCTGTTGCCCGTCGAATCTGTTTCACACTAACCCCCGATGCCGCACGTTGCGGCGAACAATCTTTTGTCCGGAACTCCTTCTTTAGAATCGTGACTGCAATATACACCCGATGAGCTAGGTGGGAACTATGATATTGCGTTCCGAGCGCGCGATGTGTCTTTGATGGTTTAAACCACCGAGGTTCGCGGTGCTGTCTACCCACTCAGTGCAGGTTCCGAGACGAGGACGGCGGCACGTGGCCAGTGTTCATCCGAGATTGTAGCGACGCGTACTCGCAAGAAATCCTGCCAGCTTCTGAGCCGCAATGGCGCCCGAATCGTGCCGCGGACCACCTGCCCAAAAACCTCACTCTGCTGCCCGCCGCAAGTGGTTGATCCTGTGATGTAAGTTTGCGTAGATTGCCGGGCCCAAAATCAGGTGATTTTGGGCTGTCCGAACCAAGAGTCCCAGCGTTAATCGTTTCTTGCGCTTAGGGGCGACTCGTCTGCTAGGTTTTTGGGCAGGGCTCTTAAAGCCGCTCCAAGCAATTCCTCACTCTGTGCCGTGCGTAGAGGAGTTTGGCTACGCGGTTCGCCACGGCAAGCAGTTGCGTTAACGTAGACCTTCCCGAATTGCTTGAGGCAACCTGTGACAAGAAGCCAGGCTAGTTCAAGTCTTGAGCCAATCGGTCCTTCTCGCAACAGTACCGATCAGCCAGAAATTTCTCGATGTCCTCTCTGCGGTACCGCACCATTTTCTCAGTCTTGAGGAAGGGCGGACTCAAAAGGGACCAATTACACGAGTCTCAGGGGAGCCAGGTTTGAGGGCCTCATCGGCGGGGACACGGTAAAACTCTATATCAAAGTCTACAGATTCTTGTTGTCGTTCGGTCATGATCTGTAGACAGCCACCAACTCGCCGATTTCCGCTCGGGCTCCTGCCGAGCTGGCATCCACGGCACGGTTTAGGTGCCGTGGGCTTGTCCGTCAGGCGCTATACGATTCCGACAAATACGCGCGGCCAGGATTGACCGTGACAAACAAGATTCGGTCCGAGAGGCGCCGGCGATCCACATGCGACATGCCACCATCTTAGCGCCCGCTCCTTCCCCAAGAATTTACGAGACACAATTCGTCCGGTGGCTGCCCGCTCGTCACGCACGGCGCCTGCCAATCATCAGGCTTGAAGGTCCCGGCAGCCGGAGGTGTCGAACGTCGCCGAAACCGGCTTCTCGCAGCCATGCGGCGTATTCACCCTCGCTGTAGCTGCTGCCGGCTCGTGTGCCGACGAGCATGTTCAGGGAAAACAGAGCGGCGAATTTCGGCGCTGTCTTGTCGGGCTCGAGAATGAAATCCTGAACCACGATTCGGCCTTTCGGAGCAAGCCCCGCGAAGCAGCGACGAATTAGCTCCCGGTTTTCTTCGGGATCGAGCATGTGGCAGATCGCGGAGACCAGAACCAAGTCATAACCCTCTCCGAGCTCGTTCGTCCGCAGGTCGCCGGCGCGCGTCCGGATGCGGCCGGCAAGCCCGGCGTCCTGAATGTGGCTTTCGGCGATGGGCAAAACCGTCGGCAAATCCAAGATCTCTGCCTGAAGTTCCGCGCTCGCTCGGGCAAAGGCGATGGAGTAAGCGGCCGACCCGCCACCCACGTCGAGCATTCGGCGCACACCCTCGACACCCACGGCCTGGACCACCAGAGGCGCGCGCTCGGCGGCGTTGCGATGCATGGCGGCGATGAAAGCGCGCGCCCACTCCTCCCCGCGCTCGCTCATCTCCTGATAGGTGACGGAAGTTCCGGCTCGCACACATTCCGTCAAGGTAGACCATCGGCGCCAGGTGTGCACCGTGTGGAGTGTGGCCAGACGAGCATCGTCGCGCGAGCCCGCGACGAAATACCGACTCGCCGCCGGACTGTTGCGGAAGATCCCTTCCTGCTTCGAGAGGAGTCCCATCGCGACGAGCGCGTTCATTAGCATTTCAGTGGCGCGAGGGTCGGCTTGGATCCGGCCTGCCACCTCGGCCGCGGCCGCGCCGTGGCCCACCGCGGTGAAGATGTCGAGTTCCACCGCGGTGAGGATGACTCGGCTCTCTTGATAGCCTCGAACCATTTGCACCCATTCGTCGGGCAGTGCGCCGGCTTGGTCCTTGGCCCGCAAAGCCGCCCGCATCTTGTCCCGGTTCGACGCAATCTCATGGCGCAAAGCCTCTTCGTCGGTGTTCGCCAGCCGCGCAACCACCCGGCCTTCCTGGAAATGCTCCCGAACAATCTGCGAGACGTCTTCGGGCGCGACGGCGGAGTACCAGACACCCTCGGGATAAACCACCATGTTCGGGCCGCGCTCGCATAGCCCGAACGAGCCGCACACGGTGATCTGAACTCCGTTGTCCAATCCGCGCGCCGCGACCTCTCTGCGAAGGGCATCGATCACCTTCTCCGACCCTCGCCCCGAGCAGCACGGCACGCCCTCCGGCTTCTTCTGATCGCAAACGAAAACATGAAGACGAAACGGTTCCATCGCTCACCTCCGCTTGTCATAGCATACCTCGGCAGACCTAACCGCAGGACTTAATCCAGAATTTCCATTATCGACCTCCAGCCCGACCGATAACATACACTTGACCGCCGCTGAACGCGCTCGTCAGTCGGGTTTGCAGTGCCGCGTGCTTCCACGGGCCGCGCAAGGGTTCATTTTGGACTCTACTGGGGACCCCAAGGGATTGGCGAGTCAGCCGACGCTGTGTGGAAGAAATTGCAGAGGGATCAGGTGGAAGTATTCGGAGTCCGGGCCGTGGAGATATCACCATCGGAAATGGAAACAAACTCTCAGGAGAGGGATGTGCCAGAGGTCATCATTCCACCTCCAGCGCCGATCCCAGCAATGGTGACACAACTCCTCATGTTCGGTAGTTCACTTGAAAGTGTGCCCAAGCGTAGAGCCTCGCGCAGGCCATCGAGTCCCGCCACGACGTCAGATCAGCTGGGATTGTTCCACAGCTAAGGGTGAGGCGAGCCGCGCCCGGCGATCTCATTTTCCAGTCGATTAGACCGGGCTCCCGCAGCCTTCATGGCGCGCAAGAGGCTATCCTTTAGGCCGAAATCTTCTCGATGCAGTCAAATTCTGGCTGCAAGGGTTCAAGCAGCGATCCCCGCGGGGACAAATGTTCACGGCCCGCCTCGCCATGCTTCGTGACGCGGGGCACCTCAACAACCGGCGATCTCAGACCTTCCACACTGCTTCCCAAGACGCTGCGCTGGGGGTTACGAGAAGCATTTCACCCTGCGGGCGGGCGTCCGCGCCAGTGATTTTCGCGAAGCGCCAGCCGCTTCCCAGCGTTGCGGGTAGTTGGACATTCGCCGGAACCGGTCCGGAGCCGCGACCGAACTTCAAACGCCAGCCCTCGTGGCGATCGAGCGGTTCGAGGCTCAGGTCAACTCGGCCGAAGCGTGTGGGTGACTGAACAACGCTCAGGGGTTCGCCGCTGGCCAGCTCAAAATCACCAACTCCCGCGAGCAGGCGCAGATCCCGGCCGTCCTCGAGCGCCAGCATGTGGCGCAAGTAGAGCACGCACTCCGCGCTCGCCCAATTGTGGGGCATGTCGCCGATGTAGTCCGCCGTCAGGCTCCCCCGCAAGGGTTGCTCCTCGCGCCAACAATAGAGCGGCGAAGCGTGATTCAGAAACCCGGTGAACGTCGAGCGCGCCCAGTCGGCAACGCCGGCCCACAGGTAGACATGCGCCACGAATCCCGCGTTGTAATTCCAAACTCCCCCGTGCGGAAGCCAACCGGTTTCCGCTGGAATATCTTCCTGCGTGCAGGCTTGCATCAGGCGAATATGACCTTGCACAATCGGATCGTTCTTATCGAATACCAGCCCTGGATAGATCGCATGGGACAGCGCCCACTGCGCACCCTGCGGTCTCGGCCGGTCCCATTCTTCCGGAACGGACCACAAGGGGTCTTCCCTCACCAGCATCGGCAAGTAGTCGAAGCCGTCGGCGTGCCGCCGCATCTCCTGGCGAGCAGCCGCAAAAAACGCCGCGCGCAATTCCTTATAAAACGGCTTTGCGCCGCCGGGGTCCGGTAGGCCCAGCCGGTCCGTCGCTTCCGTCAGGGCCTTCAATCCTGCGAGAACCCACAGGGTGTTGGTGAACTCGGAGTGGATACCTCCCAGTCCGCCGTCGCCAAAACCGGGCGCCAGCAGGCCGTACCGACCGTTGGTGCTGCCATCGCCCTTGGCTTTGTCGCGAAGGCTAACGAGAAACTTCACGGCCCGCACCGCATTGGGCTGCATCGAGCGGAAATAGCTCCAGTCCTCGCCCAGTTCGGCCTGCCGCACCAGAGTGAACAGAGCAATCCCCGTGTCCTTCCAGTGCTCGCGTCCGCCTCCCGCAAACACTCCACCACTCGCCTCTTGACGCTGCCAGGTGGCTTCCAGTCCCTCTTGCGCCAGTGCGTCATAGCCAAGGTAGCGGGCGGCCTCGAGAAGGAAGTGGCCGTCCACCACCCATAGGCCGCGGTAAACCGTGGGCCCCACCTGAAACGTCAGCTTGCCGGCTTTCACTTCGCGGGCCTGCTGAATGTTGCGCGCGCAGGCCACTAGAAATTCTCCGTGCGGGCCGGGAAATTGCATCGACACCTTGCCGTCAAAGGGTTTCCAGTTCAGCCAGTGGTCGCGCGCCTCGGCCAACAAGCGGTCTGGGGCGGCGAGGCCGTCCTTCAGCTTGTCAACGTCCTGACCTTCCTGCGGAAACCGCAGGAAACAGCGGACCGGTCTGCCCTCGGTTGCCACGGCGGCTTGAATTGGATACGACCACTGGAACCCCCCAACCTGGGGTTGCGAGAAAGGCACATTACTGATCAGAAATGGCGCGGCCTTTTCCTGGTCGAGGCGCAGGATCGTCGCTTCAGGAGTCGCATGAGCTTTCATTTCGCGCTTCGTCTTTAGAATCACCAGCGGGACCACCACGAGTGAGTGAGCCGTGCGCGGTTCGATTTCCAGAATCACGTTGTCCACGCGACCCTCGCCCTCCCGCCGCGTCGCGAAGGTGGTGATGTGCAGAAAAGCTTCGGGACGGTCCAGTCGAGTATGAATGATAGGAACACCCGGAGCTTCCAGACGCTGCCAGCTCACTTGGTTGGTTTCCATCCCCAGTAGGGAGAATTCCACCACTTCAGGAAAGTAAGCGATCCCGCCACCTTGGCCCGGGTGGCCGTAGCGCAGCTCGCCGTGCTCGCCAATCAGGCTCTTGTGAGGATCGTCCGGGTAGCAGTAAGTCGTTTGCCAGGAGAGGGGGGAGTAGCGAAAGTCGATTGCGGTCGAGGGGCTCTGATTCTCAAGGTTGGGAATTTCGCTCTCCGTCGCTATCGAAGCCATGCTTGCGCCGATGGTCGAGAATTTCGAGGTGCCCGCGGTGGCGGCCGTCCCCAGCCCAACGGTTACATCCTGGAGAAACTTACGCCTTGTTGATTCGCTCACGGGTCGTTCTCCTGTAGACCGGAATTTCCACTATCGACCTCCGGCCCGACCGATAACATACACTTGACCGCCGCTGATCGCAATTGTCAGTCGGGTCTGCAGTGCAAGGTGCTTCCGCGGGTCGCGCAAGGGG
>Ga0208034_1000809_pt1 | contig 22243 bp, 16 predicted proteins | sample June2015DPH_8_10_FD_184699 | JGI IMG/M metagenome (GOLD analysis project Ga0208034, IMG submission 184699) | Peatland microbial communities from SPRUCE experiment site at the Marcell Experimental Forest, Minnesota, USA - June2015DPH_8_100... | ecosystem: Environmental > Terrestrial > Soil >...
CAGCAGAGAAAGGCCGATGCCATTATTGGTGGATTTATTGTTCTGACTGTCGGTGTAAACGATGCCGTTATTGGTGGAGAAAAACAAATCGCCCAAAGTCGTGCTCCAAGAGCTAGAGCTTCGCCAGGCCGAGGAAGCGCCAAAGCCGTCTATCCTTTGGTACACGTTGGTCCAGTTCACGGTGCAGGTTTGCGCCCGGCCCGACAGGGCTGACACTGCCAGCGCCAGCAAACCAACCGACAAACCGGTCCGAATCTTCAAGCACATTTTCATTTTGAGAAATTTTTATGTGACCAGCCGTCAACTGAAATTTTCTACTGCAGCACAATCGTGTTCCGGGTTTGATAAAAGCCTACCCCCATTATATTGGGGATGGTGTAATTTAAATCATTTCCCAACTTGTGACGAATTTTATTAACATCACGGTCCAATCTGGATGCGGTGGAAACGGACCGGACCACGGAAATTGGTGTCCACCAACGTCACCGGCGTCGCCGGCAAATTGGCCGGCAACAACACCTGCCAGCTTGTGGCCCCGGGCGATACGCCCCGTGCCCCGGTCACGCCCGCACGGGCCGACAAAATATAAACTCCGGACACCAAAACCAGCAACGCCTGCTTAAGCGCACATTTCATCGCATTCATGTCATCAATCGGTTGGCAACTGTCTATGATTAACACAGCAAAAGCCGAACCACTGTCTGTAATTCAAATGAAAAATATGCAACAAAATGCTTTGATTTAAGAGGGACAACCCGCCGGGTTGCTGTCCACCAATGTCCCCGGCGACGCCGGCGAATTGGCCGTGTAACCGTGCTGGAACTGGGTCAAAGCGGACATCGCACTGAAAATTCGTGTACTGTAATCCATTTAACGCAGGGGTAATGCCGTCCGGCCCATTGTAAATCTCGAATTGATTGTTCCCGCCGTTGAAGTTGGCGGTGATTTTCATGGAGCCGGAGCTTGGATTATTGCCGGCGGCGCTGGCTGAATCCCAGACCAAGGATTGAAACGCACCACCAAACCAGTCCAGTTGTCCCAGACGTTCCGATCTGTCCGCCAGAATGGCTGTTCCCTCCGGTTCCTGTCGGGTTGAACTGATCCACCACATAAACCGTCTGCGCCCGGGCGGTTCCGCTAAAGTTGATAAAAGCCAGCAAAGCGAGAATACTTCCGGCAATGAGTGACCTTTTCGCGCCGGGATTGAAATTTTAAATGCCTGATTTTCAATTTGCTGTCAAATCAGACGCGCTTTTTTTGGAATAAAAAAGCGGCGCCGGGAAACCCAGCGCCGCTTTTACGCAAATAACGTCAATAATTCATGCTCCCATCAAATTATGGCGAAAGCACATTTGTCGCAACCAGGAAGAATGCCGTTGGAGAAGGCACCCCGATCCCACCGTTCGGAGGATATGGTAATCCATCCACGGTGGGCAGATCATCATAGGGCAGCAACACCCACTCGTTTACGCCTAATTGCACCGGAATGCCTCTGGGAGCAAGATTAGCATTCGCATCAGGATAGCCATAGCCACTGTAATATACCGGGGTAATCCAGAAGCCCGTTTGCAGCAGATTGGTCTTCGTCCCCAGCGTAAAGTTAGCGGCTGGCAATGTCCAATTCACCCAGTATAGATCCGCATTGGTTCTCACGATCACTACACCGGCGGCCTGTGCGGAACTGTCACGTCTGAACTGGCTCGAAGGGCTCTCTGGTGGAGTACCCGAGAAGTCAGCACTTTCTTTTGTGAAGTCTTCATTCTCTTTAGTCCCGGCAACACCGGTGACAGTGATTGAAGCCCAGTCTTCGTACAGTCCTTCACCCGCCGTCGAGTTGGGCTGCAATCCAAAATAAGCGACCAGCGGATTGGCGAATAGAGCCGCCACTTCCGCCGGCAGGCTGAAGGCCACTGGACTCGCGCCCGGTGCGGTCACCGCGCCGGTTGTGGCATTGCTGAACGTCAGCGTCCAAGTGCCGATGGCGGTTGAGTTGGTGAACTGGACCACCGTATTAGTTGGATTGGCAGCCGGCTGATTGGTCTTCCACTGGAGGCTGGCGGTGACGCGCCCAGCGCCGTTAGGGCCGAGAACCAACCAGAGCAGGTTGCTCGCTTGATACTCAACGTACTCATTGCCATACACGGCGTTGCCGGAGGGGAGGCTGGCCGTCGGGACCAGGAAAATGTGCGTCTGGTTGATGTTGTTGTTCGGGTAGCTCAAAAGCGTGAATGAATAGCTTACCGGATAAGCAGTCGGGCTGATCCAAGACTGGCTCCCGTCAACGGTGGCAAGCTCTTCCCGGTCATACGTATTGGCGGTCGAGCCGGCAAATATCCGCAGTGCTGGAACCGCTTGTTGGATCGCCACGATCGGCGGCGGAATAACAGGAGGAACATTCTGGTATGTAAATTTCAAATTGTCGAACCAGACTATGCTTTGGCCATTAAAAGGCCCATAACCGGCATACTGCTTTAAGAATATGCCAGTAATACTCTGAAGATCCGGATCTGAATTAACCAAACTGGTGAGGTCCATGGTCACATGATACCACCCGGTATTGGTAACATTAACATTCACGGCTCCCAGGACAGCCAAGGCATAAGTAGGCACGACACCCCATTCCAAGTGGCCGTAATTCGTGACACCGGCATCGACTTCAGTTTGAGAACTTGGATCATACATCACGTCAAACTCAAAAGTTAAAAGACCATAGCCATTTGTGATCGGCGGATTCATGGCGAGAATATTTCCCGGACCGCGATTCCAAATGACAAATTGATTATTACCAGCGAAATTGCAGATGAACTTCATAGAGCCTGAATTCGGGTCGGAGTTGGGAGTATTAGTACAATTTTTAGTTGAATCCCAAATGATATTGGTAGGATCAACCGCGGTGTTGCCTCCATACCCGGTCCAAAGATTATAAACGTTGGTAATCTCGTTGTCCGCCGCGGCATAGACATTCGTGCCGGCATAGGGATTATTTGTGGGGTTGAATTGATCAACAATTATTGAAGGAGCCTCGAAGCCCGACAACACCACATTATTCATGTAAAAGTTTGTAGGGGCACCACCGCCGTTGTTGCCGGTAAAGGTTATTTGGATATAAGTGCTGTTTGAAATAGTAGGATTTTTCGCTAAATAACCCGAATAGTCCCACGTTACGGTTATTGACCCTCCGTTTTGGCCACTATAGTAGTAGAAGTTCGGCATATTGCCCGAATTGCCTGTCCAAAGCGACCAAGGTACATTCGTATACCCGCCGACAGAGGTATTTAACGCAAATGAGTACATCTGATCCCATCCGGAAGTATAAATCCCCCCCCATGGCGGGGCAGAGAATGTGAACGAAATTAAGTGGTTGTTGAGGAAAGCCTGCTTCCCTCCTGGAATCGCCGCCAAATCAATGTACAGGTCGTTACCGTATCCGCTCTGGCATACTTCGAGACTTTGAGGGTAACCGGCTACGGCCCCGCTCACAAATCGATATTCGTTGGTATTAGCGGTATTTGTAATTGAAAGGTGGTTACCCGCGTCAAGCCATCCATCACCACTATTGTTCTGCCAGCTGCCAATCACCGTTTGTGCCTGGGCCGCGAGAGCCAAGCCTCCCAGCAAAGCCACAATTGTTGCAGTTTTGTATAACGTTTTCATAGTTTTTTCGATGTTGATTTCTTATCTGCAGACGACCAATACAATGTCCACAGGGTTAAGGATTTTTCCGTTGTTTGATTTGATTTGATTTATGTGTCATTCTACCGCTAATTTTAATTTGAGGGAATGGATAAAACCATGATTCTCATGGAGAATACTATGGTGTTGATTCATGTTTTTTCTTTTATTTTTTTCTTTTATTCAATGCGTCCGGGTTCTGCCGGCATTAAAAAACATTTTCAATAAAAATAACTTTGCTGGCTGACATTGCCACTGAATTGCCAATGAATGGCAATGCGGTTGTGAGTATCCACGTGGCCGTCGGCATAACCCACGTTGAGAGATTGCAGACTGCCATTATAGAAATGACCCCAACCAAGTTGCCCCGCCACCGGGGGTGGGATGATATTTATATTCGTGCTGTTGCCGTTGTATTCCGCCAGATCGCTGATGATAGGCTGTAGAGCGTAAGAAGTATCGCTTGTCTTTAGCGGCCAGGGAAGCGCACCGGCCGGGGCAGTCGTGGGTGTAGGCCAGGGGAATAATGCCCCCCCGTCGGCCTGGATTGGTCCACGATCGGTTAAATTCGTCTCCCGTGGCACCCACCACAAGTGTATCAGTTTTGCGAAAGCGCCACTGTAACGCTCGAAACAAACCCACCAGACGAAATCGTCCATATTCATAATAAAACGATGTTTGGCCCCTTGACCATTAAAGCCATCATGAAACTGCTGATTTGCCACATCCCAATCCAAAGGTCTGGCGGGACAAAAATACATGGGTATCGTCATCCCATAAGGCACCAAGTTGGGAACAAAAGCGGCGGAAACGTCCGTCGGGTTTCCACCAGCGTTTTGAACTGCAAAAGAGGGCATGCAGCCCTGCGCATCGTCCGTGGCATACACACCGCTCATTGTTGCCCACTGTTTGTAGTTGGAAGTACAGTTAATGACTTGGGCCCGGAATTTCGCTTTGGACAGCGCTGGCAGCAAAATCGCCGCCAAAATGGCGATGATGGCAATGACCACCAACAGTTCAATCAAGGTGAAGCCGCCAAGGCGGACGTTTGTTTTTTTTGCCTTTGAGAACATATGATTTGTTTAATGGCTTGAATTAATGTTCAAATTCCAATCAGCATTTTTCACCGTTCCGGCAACCGGATATCCCCCACTGATGCCTGTTCGGCCTTTGGCGCCGCCCGGATCTTGTGCTTGTGCCGGATGCGACCCGGGGCGCTCCAGACCGGTCTTGGATTCATGGGGCTGAAAAAAGCGCAAAGTAATCCCGCAACTCTTGACCGTCTCCTTGACCCCATTTTTCAGCAACCGATACTCGCTGGGCGCGACGTGGTTGACGGACTTGAAAATGCGCGAAAAATAGAAGGGGTCGTCATAGCCGAGCGTGGCGGCGACTTCCTTCACGCTCAACATCGTTTCGTCCAGCAAACGGCAGGCCTGCCGCATGCGCAGCCGGATGAAATAGTCGATGGGCGCGCAGCCGATCCGGCGTTTGAAGATTGCAAAAAAATGCGATGGGGAAATATTTGCCTGTGCGGCGAGCGTGGCGACCTGAAGCGGCTCGTCCAGATGCCGCGTCATGTAGGCAATGCTTTGCTCAATCTTCCGAACCGCTTCCGATTCACAAGAATCCACCCGACAACCGGGAGTGCTTTGAACGGCTGGTTTTGGGTTTTCGCTTTCGGCGGTTTTCATTTGCGCTTCAGCATCAAAAGTTCGATACACGAACAATATAGACCATCACGATCATTTCAACAACCATTTTTTATCGGTTTTTTTCCATCAGGGGTGCGCTGAAATGATATTGGCGAACGGGCGCAATTACGTCCCCCAACCGGGGTTTCCTCTGGGAGGCGGCAGGCAACATATCGCCAACCGTTTCGCTGGTCGCCACCTGAAAATTATTCAGACCAATTTTTCGCACAAAACGCCTTTAAGGCATTGCCCAACTAGATTGATTCGTGTAAAAATAATCCATTCATGGGGCGGGCGTCAAGAATAATGTCAAGTTGTGAACAAATTCTTTTAATATCAACGTATCAACTTGATTATAAACATGACAAACCCGACGCTTGCGCCGCCGTCCACGGGAAACTGCTGCGCTGGCGGAGAACGGCCGTCCCGGCCGCAGCCAGGTGGGATGATGGGCGGTTGGGGAATTTTCACGGCTTGAAAGAAGGCAGCAGTTGCGCCCGAGGACGGTGCATTCCGACAGCGCCTCGTCCGCACCGCCACCACCGGCAACTTCGGAATTCGGGTTTAACGGAACCATTGGGAACGCAGCCGTAGAAAAACACGACCCATAATAATTCCTGAATTTATAGGCAAAGGATTGTCACGTTCACCAGGGCTTGTGATTCTGGGTTATCCCCGGCCAGTTGTCCGTGCGGAATGGGACCGCCGGCAACCCGGCCCCATTGTAAAGCGTTGCCACCGGGTCAGCCTGCCACGCATATCGTGCCGCCTGAGGATCGGACACCAGGGGAGAGGATACGACCACGGAATCCCCTTCCACTCTGGCATCGGCCCAATGCCATTGGCGGTCTTTGCCGGCAACGGCGAACTCTTCCAGTTTGTCCCCTTTTACCATCAGCCCGCCATCGGTATGGCTGAAATGAAGTTTAAGCGCACCCGGAAGATGCTCAACCGAAGTGAAAGCTGGCCCGGCATCGGAAATCTTTTTGCCGTACTCCCGCGCCAGCGCACACAAGGCCAGTCGCTCTCCGACCACTTTTTTATCCTTTGGATGAATGTTGTCGGGATCGCCGGTATCAATGGTCACGGCCAGGCCGGAATTTTTTACATTCCGGGCCGTCAAAGCCTGGGCTTCGCGCAGTTCGGCCCAGGCATCGTCTCCCGGCGGGTCGCGGTGATGCATGAAAGCGGGCAGGCTGACAATATAAAACGGAAAGTCACCCTGGCCGAAAAGTTTTCGCCAGTCGCCGATCATCGCCGGAAGCAGGGTCTGGTATTGATGCGCCCGTTCAGCATTTGCTTCGCCCTGATACCAAATGGCGCCGGTTATGGCCAGCGGCGCCACCGGCTCAATCATGCCTTCGTAAAGGATGGCCGGCATCGTGGGATAATTTTCGAACGTCAAGGGCAGGGGATGCGGCGGGCGGGCATCCACGCTCAACGCGCCTTTCCATTCGCCGGCGAGTGGAATCACGGATTGGTCGCCCAAGACCAGGCGAAGGCCATCCGGTTTGGCCAGGAACCCACCCTGCGGTTTCAGCTTGAAGACCCGCACGGCAAGGACATTCCGGCCGGGCTTCAGCACGCCATTCTTGATCACATACGCCCGGGGGTTCTCCACCCAGGAACTGGCGCCGACCCACTGGCCGTTGAGGTAGGCGGTATCCATCTTTTCAATCGAGCCGAGACAAAGGGTCGCCTGGCCCGCAGGCAACGGATCCGGCAGGGTGAACTCTTTGCGAAACCAGCAGATGCTTGGCACGTCCGCCACGCCCAACTCCGCAAAGCCGCCGGGAATCTGGACCGTCTTCCAGCCGGCATCATCCAACTCGGCCGCCGCCCAAGTGTTGCTTTGCGACCCCGCGTCATATTCATCCAGCCAATGCATGAGGAAGCTGCCGTATTCCGGTCCGCCTTTGGCGTGCAACCTTTCGATTTCCGCCAGCAGCGAGTCAAAATCCTTCAGCTTGTGGAGCGATTCCGGGCTCATCCAGCTTTCGGCCGGGGTACCGCCCCAGCAATCCTCGATCAAGCCGATGGGCCTATGGAGTTCGTCCTGCAGTTTCCGGCCAAAAAAGTAGGCAACCGCCGAAAAGCCCCCGCCTTCGGCGACGGTTTGCGGCGAACAAATTTTCCATGAACCTTGCGGAACTGCCGTGGGGGAATACGAAACATGTTGCTGAACCATGAAGATCCGGATTTCCGGATGATTCGCCGATTTGATTTCATCGTCACCGTTTCGTGTTCGGCTCAGGCCCAGCTCCATGTTTGACTGGCCGCCACACAGCCAAACATCACCCACCAATACTTCATGCAACATCATGCTTTGCTCCGGCCCGGTAATTTTAACCGTGTAAGGACCGCCCGGCGCCGGGACCTTGACCTCCGCCTGCCAGCGGCCATCCGGTCCCGTCACCGCTGTCGCCGTCTGACCGGCAATTTCCACCCGAATCGCCTGGCCGGGCTTCGCCCATCCCCAAAACTGGTTTACCTTTCCACGTTGGAGAACCATGTTGTCGCCAAACATCGGGCTGACGAAAGGCAAAGAGACGTTATTGGTCGCGGCCGACGCAAGCGCGAGCCGGTCGCTGGTCGCGACAAGCAACGCCGTGCAGGCAAAAATGAAAATACAGAATTTTTTGTGTAGCATGAGTTAATTGGTAAATTATCGCTTCAGATAACGCAATTCCTCGGGAGAATTGTCCATGCAAATTATAAAATTGTCCATTCCGCGGAAAATGAGTATGCAGTTTAGTGAACTTTTTAGAAGTGACGGGAGAGAAAGTGAGTGAATGACATGACCCATCTTCAAATTGCCAGGAACCGGCTGATGAAACAGTCGCCCGCCGTAAAAACCGGCATCGTATTGTTCGTTGCGCTCACTGGCTCAGTTCTTTTCGCCGGGCCACCACAGCTTTCGCCGAACCATCCCAAGGGGCAATACGCCACGGGCGCCTTAACCACCGGCCAATACCGCAATTTGTTCGTCGAAACCGGACATCTACCCGGGGAAGTGACCAATAAAATCAATGCCGCCTTTCAGCAATTGTTCCACGGCGACCCGGGGACGCAGACAGTTTATTATCCTGCGGGGACGAATGCGAATGGTCCGCTCGCCTATGTCACGGACATCGCCCACAACGACGTGCGCACCGAAGGCATGTCTTACGGCATGATGATCGCCGTGCAACTGGACAAAAAGGCCGAGTTCGATGCAATTTGGAACTGGTCCAAGACGTATCTGTATCAGGACTCGCCCGCGCACCCGTCGTACGGTTTTTTTTCGTGGCAGGCGCGGACGAACGGCACGGTCATGAGTGAATTCGTGGCGCCGGATGGCGAGTCCTATTATGTCATGGCGCTTTACTTTGCCGCGAACCGCTGGGGCAGCGGCCCGGGAATTTACAATTACAAGGCCGAGGCCGACCGGTTGCTGACCAACCTGCGGCATCGCGCGCCAATCAAAGGCCGGATTTTCTCGTCCCGGCGCGGGACCAATAGTGTTACTACTGTGACCGCCGGGCCACTGTTCGATGCGGGACATAAAATGGTCGTTTTCTCGCCGAGTTTCGAGCGTCCGCAGTTCACCGATCCCTCCTATCATCTGCCGGCGTTTTATGAATTGTGGGCGCGATGGGGGCCGGCGGCAGACCGGGATTTCTGGATGGGGGCCGCCGCGGCCAGCCGCGATTTCTTTTCACGCACGGCCCATCCGGTCACGGGACTGACCCCGGACTATGCGAATTTTGACGGAACGGTGGTCAGCAACACCTGGAACCGGGGCGTGGTCAATTTCCGGTTCGACGCGTTTCGCACGGCGGGGAACTGGTCGGTGGATTGGTCCTGGTGGGGCAAGGATGTCCGGGAGCGGGAATTAAGCGACCGGTTGCAGGCGTTTTTCGAATCAAAGGGGATGGCGGATTACGGATGCCAGTTCACACTCGACGGCCGGCAGCTTGATGCCCGGCATGCGCAAGGGTTGGTGGCGGTGAACGCGGTGGCCAGTCTCGCGGCAACGAATCCGCGCGCGAAGGAATTCGTCGAGGCGTTGTGGAACATGCCGGTTCCGGACGGCATTGAGCGCTATTACGAAGGTTTGCTGTATATGATAGGCATGCTTCATTGCGGCGGTGAATTCCGCATCTGGTCTCCGCCATGAGCATTACCCGGGAACATAGCATCGTCCATTCCCTGACAAAGTAATATTGGTGCCGTGACGTGGAACCTGCGAAGGCTGGATAACGCAACTAAAATAAATTTATAAATTTGCATGAAATTCATTGACCATCTCCGCGTGACTTGTCAGCCGGCAAGTCTTAAAGCGGCGATTCACGCCGCAAAAGTTGGCATGGTGTTGGTCCCCGCGTTGTCTCAGAATATTTTCAGCCAACGCCACCGGCTTTTACCCAATCAGCCCGTGAGATAATACGACGAAGTGAGGTTTCACCAACACCATTTACCATTTACCATTTGCGCAACCCGTTCATCATTGTAAAATCGTCAAGTGAATATGATTAAAACCCGCAGGCTGGTCGTGGTGTTGTTCGCCTTGGCGGGACTCGTGTCGGCCGGCCATTCCGCCGAACCCGTTAAAACCTTTCAAAACCCCATTCTCTCTGGTTTTTATCCGGATCCGAGCATTTGCCGCGTAGGGGATGATTATTATCTCGTCAACAGTTCGTTCGAGTATTTTCCCGGCGTCCCCATTTTTCACAGCAAAGATTTGGTTCACTGGCAGCCGATCGGCTACTGCCTGACGCGCAAAAGCCAGTTGAACCTCGACCACGCCCGCGCTTCCGGCGGCATCTACGCGCCGACGCTGCGCTATCACAGCGGCGTGTTTTACATGATCACGACGCTGGTGGACCAAGGCGGCAATTTTTTTGTGACCGCCACCAATCCCGCCGGTCCGTGGTCGGAGCCGGTCTGGGTGGATCGCAACGGCATGGATCCTTCGCTTTTATTCGATGACGAAGGCAAAGTGTATTACACCCGGCACGAAGGTCAGGGCGACGGATACATCGCCCAGGCAGAGATTGATGTTAAAACCGGCAAACTCACAGAGCCGGTGAAGAAAATATGGGGCGGCGCAGGCGGGGTATGGGTCGAGGGACCGCATTTGTATAAAATCAACGGCAAATATTATCTGATGGTTTCAGAAGGCGGGACCAGTTATGACCACCGGGTGACCGTTGCCCGCAGCGATTCGCCCTGGGGGCCGTTTGAGTCTGACCCGAACAATCCCATCCTGACTCATCGTTTCCTTCCGAATCATCCCATTCAGGTTACCGGCCACGCAGATTTGGCTGATACGCCTGACGGGTGGTGGCTGGTTTGTCTGGGAGTTCGGCCGCAGGGCGGCAGATTTCATCATATCGGCCGGGAGACATTCCTTGCGCCGGTTGCTTTCAATAAACAAGGCTGGCCGGTGGTCAATGAAAACAAGCCGATAGAATTGACCATGCCCGCACCGAAATTGCCGCAGTATGCCTGGCCGAAACCGCCTGCAAAAGATGACTTCAAAAGCAAAACTCTCGCATCGCAGTGGAACTATCTCAGGAATCCCGTGGCCAGCGAGTACTCTTTAACCGAACGCCCGGGCTTTTTGCGACTTTATGGTTCGGAAGCCAATATGAGCAGCCAGGATTCGCCTGCTTTTGTTGGACGAAGGCAGACGGATTTCGATTGTGTTGCTTCGACGCGGGTTGAGTTTAAACCCCGGGGCGAGAATGAGGAAGCAGGGCTGGTCGTCCGCGGAAATGACCGGCATCATTACGATATCGCAGTTACGCTGAAGGATGGCAAACGGCAGGTCTTATTCAGGAAAGTTTTCAAGGGCGAATTAGTTGAGCCTGTCAAATACACTGAGATTCAGAATGGGCCGGTGGTTTTGACGGTAAAGGCGGCGCCACTGTCTTACGAATTTTTCTGTCAATCGAAAGGCGGCAAACCTGTGAGCCTCGGCACAGCCCCGACCAAGGATTTGTCCGTTGAAGCGATAGGTTTCGACCACGGGATGTGCTTTACCGGCGTGTATTTTGGCATGTATGCCACCGGCAACGGCGAAAAATGCACCGGGCCTGCGGATTTCGATTGGTTTGAATATAATGCCAAATAAACATCGCCGAAAATGGTTGTTGGCATTGGGTTGTTTGCTGGCAGGTTCCGTTTTTGCCGCAGCGACCGCCGATGCGGCCACCAACGCGCCACCGGCTTCCGCTCCCAGTTTTGGCGGTGGAAACAATGTCACCACGGAACAGGATCACCGGAGGATGATGGATTTGCTGCACATCACCTCGCTCCGGCCCTGGCGGGACGGGATGAATCCGCGGGCGACGAATTGCGCGCACTATGATGAATCGAAGGCGAATCCCTTTCCGAACCTGCCGGATCCGCTGGTGTTGAAGAACGGCAAAAAGGTCACGACGGCGAAAATGTGGTGGAAGCAACGGCGAAATCAAAATCTGGAATCCGCACTCGCATTGAACCGATGAAAAAAAATTTCCTCACTGTCATTTTAATTCCGCTGGCGCTGGCCGTTGGCTGCGCGCACCTGGCGGGCCACAACCGGCATTGGGTTGGCACCTGGGGCGCCTCGCCGCAACTGACGGAACCGCGAAACCTGCCGCCCCCGCCCGGCTTGTCCAGCAACACGCTGCGGCAGGTGGTTCACATTTCCATTGGCGGGAAAAAACTGCGCGTGCGTTTTTCCAACGCCTTCGGCGACGGCCCGCTGACGCTGGCGGCGGCACGCGTGGCGGTGTCGGCGGGCGGCGGCGCGATCAAAACAGAAACCGAAAAAGCGCTGACATTCGCCGGCCGGCCGGCCGCGACGATTCCGGCGGGAGGAATGATTTTTTCGGACGCGCTCGATTTTGATCTGGCTCCGCTGTCCGATGTCGCGGTCACGATTTATTTTCACGAAACACCGCGCGGTGTTACCGGGCATCCGGGTTCCCGCGCGACGTCTTTCCTGGCCGCGAGCAACGCCGTGTCGGCGGCGCAACTGCCGGCGGCGGCGCGGATGCAGCACTGGTATGTTTTGACCGGCATTGACGTGCCGGCGAAAAATTCCGCGGCGGCGGTCGTGGCGCTCGGCGATTCGATCACGGACGGACACGGCTCGGAAACCGACAAAAACAACCGCTGGCCGGATGCTTTGGCAAACCGCCTGCAAGCCAACGACGGCACCAGAAATGTCGCGGTTTTGAACGAAGGCATCGGCGGCAATGCCGTGCTGCGCGGCGGATTGGGGCCGACGGCGCAGTCGCGTTTTGATCGCGACGTCCTCGGCCAGGAATCCGTGCGCTGGTTGATTGTGCTGGAAGGCGTCAACGACATCGGCGGCAGCCGCGGAACCAATTCATCGGTGGCGCAAAATTTGATCGCGGCCTATCAAAAACTCATTGACCGGGCGCACGCGAAAAAAATCCGCGTATATGGCGCGACGATTGTGCCGTTCGGCGCCTCAGGGTATGCCAGTGCCGCGCATGAGGCGACGCGGCAGATGGTAAACGAGTGGATTCGCACCAGCGGCAAGTTCGATGCGGTGATTGATTTTGACGACGCAGTGCGCGATCCGCAAAATCCTGCCCGGCTTTTGCGGGCGGCGGACAGCGGCGATCATCTGCATCCCGGCGTGAAAGGCTACCAAATGATGGCGGACGCCATTGATTTGAAATTGTTTGAAAACTAATTATGCGAACCACCGTGTTTTTCCTTCTCGTCATCGGCGCGCTTCCGGTTGTCACCGCGCCGGCGCAGTCCGCCGACACCAACCTGCCCGCGCCCATGAATTGGACCGCGAACCAGGACCATCAAAACATGATGGAGCAACTGGGCATAAAAACATTGCGACCAGGCGCGGAAGGCATGAACCGTCAGGCGCCAAACTGGCAGAACACCGACGAGGCCAAAGCAAATCCTTATCCGAATCTGCCCGACCCGCTGACGTTGAAAAACGGCGAAAAAGTAACGACGCCGGAAATGTGGTGGCAGAAACGCCGCCCGGAAATCGTCGAGGATTTTGACCGCGAAGTTTATGGCCGCGTGCCGGCCAACATGCCGAAAGTCACGTGGAAAGTCACGAGCACGGTTGGCACCAACAACGGCAGCATTCCCGTGATCACCAAACAGCTTGTCGGCCATGTGGACAATTCGTCTTACCCGCTAATTGACGTGAACATCCAGTTGACGCTCACGACTCCCGCAGACGCGAAAGGTCCGGTGCCGGTGATGCTGGAATTCGGTTTCGGAAATTTTGCCGGTTTCGGCGGGCGCGGACGCTTCGGCGGCACGAACAATTTGAGCGGAACGAATCGCCCCGGTGGCACGAACGCTTTTCGCGGTTTCGCGGGTTTCAACGGACCGAACTGGCAGCAGTTGGTTTTGTCCAACGGCTGGGGCTGCGCGGTGATTGTGCCGACGAGTTACCAGGCGGACGACGGCGCGGGTTTGACCAAAGGCATCATCGGCCTCTGCAACAAAGGCCAGCCGCGCAAGCCGGACGACTGGGGCGCGTTGCGCGCCTGGGCGTGGGGCGCGAGCCGCGCTCTGGATTATTTTGAAACCGACAAAGCCGTGGACGCAAAGCAAGTGGGCATTGAGGGATTGTCGCGTTACGGCAAGGCGACGCTGGTGACGATGGCTTACGATCAGCGATTTGCCATCGCGCTGGTCGGCTCCTCTGGCGAAGGCGGCGCGAAATTGTCCCGCCGAAACTGGGGCGAACTTGTTGAAAATCTGACCGGCACGGGTGGATACCATTGGATGGCGGGAAATTTTTTGAAATACGGCGGTCCGCTGACGGCGGGCGACTTGCCAGTGGACGCGCATGAACTCATCGCGTTGTGCGCGCCACGGCCGACGTTCATCAGCTACGGCGCGTCCTCCGGTCCCGGCGCGGAAGGCACATGGGTGGACCAGCACGGCAGTTTCATGGCGGCAGTCGCTGCCGGCCCGGTCTTCCGGCTGCTCGGCAAAAAAGATTTGAGCACGCCGGGAAATTATTTGACCGATCCGATGCCGCCGGTAAACGCCGCACTGATTAACGGCGAACTGGCGTGGCGTCAGCACGACGGCGGACACACCGACGGTCCGAACTGGCCGGTGTTTTTGAAATGGGCAAACAAATACATCCACGTTGCCAACCTGCCATCCGCTCCGCCAAAATAAATTCAAACACAGCACCCGGTTTTACGCTCAAATTGCAAAACAACAAACCTCAACACCAAAATATGAAAACTGAAAAATCATTGTCACATTGCCTGAACATTATTTCCGCCGCCACGCTCGCGGTGCTGCTGCTCGCCGGTTGCCAATCCACGCCGCAAAAGACCGCCAGCCAGCCCGCGCCCGCGCCGACGGAGGCGAGTGCCGCGCCCGCGGCTCCGGTCGCCGCTGTTCCCGCCGCGCCGGTGCCGGATAAAATCGCCCTGCCGATCCGCATCAAAGCCGGCTCGACCGAGGGTTTCACGGACAAAGACGGCAACCGTTGGCTGCCCGACCAGGGATTCACCGAAGGCGACACGATTGATCGGCAGGATTTGGTGGTCACCAACGCCACGGATTCGCGCATTTATCAGGCGGAACGTTACAGCATGACCGGATTCACGCAGCCGCTGCCCAACGGCAAATACATCGTGAAGCTGCATTTTTGCGAAACTTATGATGGCATCACTGGCCCGGGCCAGCGCGTGTTTTCCTTCAACGTCGCCGGCCACGAGTTCAATGATTTTGACGTGTGGGTGAAAGCCGGCGGCCCGCAGCGCGCCTACATCGAGACTGTTCCGGTTGAAATTACCGACGGCAAGCTGCAAATCACTTTCACGCCGAACGTCGAAAATCCGCAGATCAACGGCATCGAGATTCTGCCAGCGCAATGACGTGGTGAAATTCAAGCCCGTCTTTGCCGCTCTTGGCCTCGCAATGTGCGCTGCAAACGCGTTCGCGCTGCCGCGCCGCTCGCCGGAGGCGCAAGGCATTTCGTCGCCGGCAATCCTTGATTTCGTCCAGTCGGCGGACAAACAGGTGGACGCGATGCACAGCTTCATGCTCGTGCGGCACGGTTTCGTCGTGGCGGAAGGCACATGGGTGGATCAGCACGGCAGCTTCATGGCGGCCGTCGCTGCCGGCCCGGTCTTTCGGCTGCTCGGCAAAAACGATCTGGGCACGACGAATTTTCCGCCGATGGGAACCGCCTTGTTGGACGGCGACATTGCTTTTCGCCAGCACAACGGCAGACACACGGACGCGCCGAACTGGCCGGTGTTCCTGGATTTCGCCGCCCGGTATTTTGAACCCGCTTCCGCGTCTCCAGCCAGGTGAGTTCCCGCCTGATTTAACTGGCTTGAGCGCCACGCCTGTGGTAATCAAGAGGCAAACGCGATAATCACGAACACATATTGAATTTACCCGGAAGCCTGCCATGAAACGAATGCTTAAATCCTTGACTGGCGCGCTGCTGCTTTGTGCAGTAGCGGGTGCCACTTTGTTCCGTATCCACGCTGCCGGTGCCGCCGAACGCCATAACCTGTTCGCCGAGGCCGGCTACAAACCGCGGGAAATTTCCGCCAAAATCAATGGCGCCTTCCAGCAGTTGTTTCACGGTGACCCGGGCACACAGGCGGTGTATTACCCCGCCGGCACCAATACCAACGGAGCGCTGGCTTATATCTATGACCCCGGCAACCAGGACGTGCGTTCCGAAGGCATGTCCTACGGCATGATGATCGCGGTGCAACTGAACAAGAAAGCCGAGTTCGATGCGCTCTGGAATTGGGCCAGAACATTCATGTATCATGCATCCACCAATCATCCCGCCTGCGGGTTTTTCTCGTGGTCCATGACGACCAACGGCGTGGCCAATGACGAAATGCCCGCGCCGGATGGCGAGGAATATTTTGTGACGTCACTTTATTTCGCGGCGGGACGTTGGGGAAACGGGTCCGGCATTTACAATTATCAGGCCGAGGCCAACCGCGTTCTCACCGACATGAGACATCGAGCGTTAATCACGGGGCCAACCGCCAACGGCCCAAAGACGGTCGGGGCCATTTTTGATTCCGAATCCAAAATGGTCCGCTTCAGCCCGAACTTTGGGAATTGGAACCACACCGATCCCTCCTACCATCTGCCGGCTTTTTATGAATTGTGGGCGCGATGCGGACCCAAGGCGGATCGTGAATTCTGGGTCCAGGCAGCGGCGGCGAGCCGCGATTTCTTCCAACACGATGCAAACGCCATCACGGGCCTCACCCCGGACTATGCCAATTTTGACGGCACACCGTGGACTGCGCCGTGGAACGCGAACAGCGCCAATTTCCAATACGATGCGTGGCGTACCGCCATGAATTGGTCCGTGGACTGGGCGTGGTGGAACAAGGATGTCCGGGAACGGCAGTTGAGTGATCGTTTGCAGGCGTTTTTTGAATCCAAAGGCATGACCAATTACAGCGACCGGTTCACGCTGAACGGCAACCCGCTTAACACCGACCATTCGACCGGATTGGTGGCCATGAACGCCGTGGCCGGCCTCGCGGCCACGAATCCACGCGCCAAACAATTTGTTGAAACCCTCTGGAACACGCCGGTCCCGGACGGCCAATGGCGTTATTACAACGGCCTGTTGTATCTCATGGCCCTGTTGCACTGCGGCGGCGAGTTCCAGGTCTGGATGCCACAATCAAACTGAAGGTGTCTGTGAACGCACCGATTGTTACAACGGGTAAAATTCTTGCGTTCGTTCTTGCTTCAGTTTTGGTTGCCCCGCGCAACGGTTTCGCCCTCGGCCAGGAAAAATACGTCGAAGAGGTTCCCAGCCCGGACAGTTTTCCCATCGTCCAGAGCAATGCGACTGCGGCGATTTACGTGGATGCGAACGACTTCGCCGGCGTGGTCCGCGCGGCCAACGATTTGCAGGCCGACGTTGCCCGCGTCACGGGCCGTTCCCCGGAAATTTCGCACAAGGGAAAAAATCTTGGGAAAAATGTGATCATCGTCGGCACCATCGGGAAAAGCCAGGTCATTGACCGGCTGATTCGTGAAAAGAAAATTGATATTTCGGAAATTGCCGGCCAATGGGAGGCATTCCTGATTCAAGTCGTGCCGAAACCGTTGCCCGGCGTGGCGAGCGGACTGGTCATTTGCGGCAGCGACAAGCGCGGGACGATTTACGGCATTTACGATTTGTCCGAGCAGATCGGCGTGTCGCCGTGGTATTTCTGGGCGGACGTGCCGCCGACACATCACGACGTGCTTTTTGTGAAGGCCGGAAAATTTGGGCATGGCCCGCCGTCCGTGAAATATCGCGGCATTTTTCTGAACGACGAAGCGCCGGATTTGAGCAATTGGATCACCAACCAATTCGGCGTGGTCCCAACGAATGCCAGTCCTCCCATCCCGCCGAGCGTGGCCAATTACGGACGCGGATTTTACACGAATTTGTTTGAACTGATTCTGCGGCTCAAGGGCAACTACCTCTGGCCGGCCATGTGGAACAACGCCTTCAACGAGGACGACACCAACAACCCGGTGCTGGCGGATGAATATGGCGTCGTGATGGGCAATTCCCATCAGGAGCCGATGCTCCGGGCGCAGAAGGAGTGGGACCGCCGTTACCTGAAAACTCTCGGCACGTGGAACTACGTCAAAGAAACCGATGTGCTCGAAAACTTCTGGCGGGAAGGCATCCGGCGGAACAAAAACTACGAAAGCATCGTCACCATCGGTTTGCGCGGCGCCAACGACACGCCCATGGCCGAGGGCGGACCGGAAGCGAACATGGCGTTGCTCGAAAAAATCGTGGCCGTCCAGCGGAAAATCCTCGCCCAAGAAATCAATCCCGACGTGACCAAGGTGCCGCAACTCTGGTGCCTCTACAAGGAAGTGCAGGATTTCTACAACGCCGGCATGCGCGTTCCCGATGACGTGACGCTCCTCTGGGCCGAGGACAATTGGGGCAACGTCCGCCGACTGCCGACCGCCGAAGAACGCAAGCGCAGCGGCGGCGCCGGAGTTTATTATCACTTCGATTACCACGGCGGGCCGCGGAGCTACCAGTGGATCAACACCAGCCCGATTCCCAAGATCTGGGACCAGCTGTCGCTCGCGAAACAATATGGCGCCGACCGGATCTGGATTGTGAACGTGGGCCACTTCAAGGGTTACGAGTTTCCCCTTGAATATTTCATGAACCTGGCCTGGGACACGGACCGGTGGATCAATGACAACCTTGATGAATTCACCCGGCTGTGGGCGGAGCGGGAATTTGGGCCGGCGTACGCCACAGACATCGCCGACATCATCGCCAAATACACCAAATACAACGGCCGCCGCAAACCCGAGTTGCTTGAGCCAAACACCTACAGCCTGGCCAATTATCAGGAAGCGGAAAACGTGGTGGCAGACTTCAATGCCATTACCGCCAGGGCAGAGAAGATTTACCGCCAGTTGCCCGAAGCCAGACAGGATGCGTTCTACGAATTGGTGCTGTTTCCAACCAAGGCCAGCGCGCTGGTGAACGAACTGTACCTCGCCGCGGTAAAGAACGCGTTGTACGCCCGACAGGGCCGGGCCAGCGCCAACGACATGGCCGCAGAAACTCGGAAGCTCTTCCAAACAGACACAAATTTGATGAATTATTTCAATCAGACGTTTGCCTATGGCAAATGGAACCACTTCATGGACCAGGCGCACCTTGGTTATACCACCTGGCGGGACCCTCCCCATAACAGCTTGGACGCCATCAAGCTCATCGAGATTGAAGTGCCGGAAGCGGCGGCGATGGGCATTGCCGTGGAAGGTTCCAACTCCGCCTGGCCCGGCGACCCAAGTGATGCGATTCTGCCGAAGTTCGACGTGTTCAACCGGCAGCACCGTTACCTTGACGTGTTCAACAAGGGAAAAACGTCCTTTGAATTCACCGCCACGGCCAGCGATCCCTGGATTGTGCTCAGCGAAAACAAGGGCGCGGTCGAAAAGGACAAACGCCTGTGGGTCAGCGTGGATTGGAGCAAGGTTCCCCAGGGCGCGGCCAGCGGCACGGTGACACTCGCCGGGACCGGTGTGAACGTCACTGTAAAAGTAAATGCTTTCAATCCAACGGAGGTAACGCGCGATTCCCTGCAAGGTTTTGCGGAAGGTGAAGGTTTCGTTTCCATCGAGGCGGAACACTATACCAAGAAAACCGACACCGGCGCCAATCGCTGGATCAAGATTGACGATTACGGCCGGACCTTGTCCGGCATGAGGGCCGAGGCGCCCGTGGACGCGCCCAGCGCCATACCGGGAAAGGATTCCCCCGGCCTCGAATACCAGATGTATTTGTTCAGCACGGGGAAAGTTGAGGTTGCCGCCATCATGGCCCCAACCTTGAATTTCGTTCCGGGCCGGGGACTTCAATATGCGGTGTCCTTTGACGATGAGGCGCCGCAGGTGGTCACGGTGGTTCCGCAAAAATACAGCGCCCAGAACGGAAACCAGGACTGGGAGAAATCAGTCAAAGACAACGCCCGTTACAGTCACACGTCACACACGTTGATGAAATCCGGTTATCACACGCTGAAATTCTGGATGGTTGATCCCGGCATCGTGTTGTCGAAACTGGTTGTGGACCTCGGCGGAGTGAAACCCAGCTACCTCGGTCCTCCCGAAAGCTATTGCAACGGCAGGGAACAAAACCGTCCGGCGAAAACAAACTGACCGGTCGTTTCGCTGAATGGCAGTTTGCAAGACCGGAAGCTTCTGCATTAGAGGATTCTCCATGTGAATTGCAGCACCGTCCATTCCTGCATCAGATTGCGATTGAAATACCGCGCCTCTTTTCAGGGCACGTTAGAATCGCGTCCGGCCAGTTTTTGTAAAACAACAACATGATGAAAAAGTCCGCCACCGGCCCGCCGACTTACAAGAACCCAGCGTTGCCAGCCGCCAGGCGGGTCAAAAGACTTGTTGTCGCGCATGACGCTCGAAAAAAAACCGTGCAAATGATTTGCGTCCGGCAGGGAAAAAGCCCGGAAAGTGGTGGATGCCGATGGCGTCTGTCGCAAAGAGGGGCTGGCGCGTGTTTTTTGTGAACGGGAAGGACGCAGGGCCGCCATCAAACAGTTGATAATTTTGCCTTGTCTTCGCCCTTTGTTTTTCGTAGAAAAGGGTGCACATGAACGTACCACAAGTGACACAACAGGGGCTTTTTGTTCGATGCTCGAGCAAGTCATCTTCCGACTGACGCGCGAAGGGTCAAATTGGAGCACAATGATTAACACACCAGACAAAACCGTTGCCGCAATCAACGCCGAACGCGCTGGCCAGCCTGCCTTGAAAGACGTTTTCAAGGATGACTTTTATATTGGGGCCGCCCTTAGTCTGGATCAGATTTCCGGCAATGAACCGGACGCCATGGCCCTTGTGGAAAAACATTTCAACAGCATCACGCCGGAAAATATTCTAAAGTGGGAAGAGATCCATCCGGAACCGGACAAATATAATTTCGAAGCGGCGGACCGTTATGTGGCGTTTGGTGAAAAGCACAAAATGCACATCATTGGTCACACCTTTGTCTGGTTTCATCAGACGCCGGATTGGGTGTTTCAGGATGAATCGGGCAAACCCTTGGGTCGCGAGGCATTGCTGGAACGAATGAGGGAACACATCTTCACCGTGATGGGGCGCTACAAGGGCCGAATCCATGGCTGGGACGTCGTCAACGAAGCCATTATGGCCGACGGCGGTTTCAGAAAATGCAAATGGCTGGATATCATCGGCGAAGACTACGTGCTCAAGGCCTTTGAATACGCCCGCCAAGCCGACCCCGGCGCCCAGCTTAATTACAATGACTACGATTTCGAGATTCAACCCAAAGGCGAAGGCATCATCCGGCTCATCAAGAATCTGCAGTCAAAAGGCGTCCGCTTGGACGGCGTTGGCATACAAGGACACTGGTTCCAGGACTATCCGCGTATTGAGGTGATTGAGTCCTACATCCAGGCTCTTTCCAAATTGGGCGTCAAGCTGATGGTTACGGAGATGGACGTAAGCGCACTCCCTTTTTATCCTGTCGATGCCAAGGCAGTGGACATCTCCTCCTTTGATCCCGAAACGCAGAAGAAGCACAATCCCTATCCCGATGCCCTGCCGGACTCCGCTCAAAACTCCCTGGCCAATCGGTATGCTGAATTGTTTTCGCTCTTTCGCAAGCACCGGGACAAGTTCAGCCGGGTGACGTTTTGGGCCGTCCACGATGGCCAGTCGTGGCGCAACTACCTGCCCATCAGGGGCAGGACCGACTATCCCATGTTGTTCGACCGTCACTGCCAACCCAAGCCAGCCTTTGACGCCGTCGTCAAAATTGTTCGGGGCAAAAAGTAAAAAACATTGACGGACAAGTTGTAACTTCGATAACGTGCCGGGAAAATTATCCTATGGAACCTAAAGTCGTGAATAAGAAAAATATTGAAATCGTAGCCGCCGGTCATACCTGCCTTGACTTGATACCTGCCTTTACCATCGAGGGAAAAGTGGACAAGATGACAGATGTTCTTGTGCCGGGCAAAATGATAAATATGGGCAACTGCGTTGTCGTCGGAGGCGGCCCGGTCACAAACGCCGGGGTCTCCATCCGGCGGTTGGGCGTAAAAACCGAACTCATCGGCAAAATCGGCGATGATGACTTCGGCAAACAGATTCTTCGCTGGTATGAGGAGCACGAAGGCCATTTCAAGGGTATTCATATGGTCAAAGGGGAATCGACGTCATATACCGTCGCGATATGCATCCCTGGAATTGACCGTTTTTATCTGCATCATTGCGGGGCAAACGACACTTTTGGTTATGACGACATGGATTTCGATCTTGTCGGCAGGTCAAAATTGATGCTCTTC
>Ga0208034_1000817_pt1 | contig 22047 bp, 21 predicted proteins | sample June2015DPH_8_10_FD_184699 | JGI IMG/M metagenome (GOLD analysis project Ga0208034, IMG submission 184699) | Peatland microbial communities from SPRUCE experiment site at the Marcell Experimental Forest, Minnesota, USA - June2015DPH_8_100... | ecosystem: Environmental > Terrestrial > Soil >...
AAGCGGAAGGTGGACAACTGGCCGTCGGAAAGGCCGTCAAGAGCCGTGCGGGCGGATCGGATAGACCTGTTGACAGACCGAGCGCTGGTCGGCCGCCCAGCCTGGTTTCTTACTGTCTGAATCGCAGAAGAAGTATCAGTCCGCGTACGGGCTGGCGCGTCCGCCGGTGAGGATGTGCAGATAGGTTCCAACTTGTGCGCGGTGGTGAATATGGTGTTCGATGATGCGGAAAAGCATGACGCCAATGGGCCGGCGCGTGTGGAACTGGGCATTCTCGCGGATTTCTTCCCAGCGATCGAGCGGAAACGCTTCCACGGCACGCAAAGTATCCTGATGGACGCGTCGGATTTCCTGCAATTCTTCATCCAGTGATTTCACTTCCCCCAAAACCGCTAACAGGCCCAGGGGAACGCGGGTCACGTAATAGCTCCAATCACCCTCGAGGGCAATGCGGCGCGTTCCCTCCTCCGACCGCCATACGTGCCGCGCCAACTCTCCCAAGGAAAGCATGCCCTCCGCCGGGCGCCAATCCAGGCGATCGCGTGGGATCTTCGCGTAGACCGCGAGCGTGCCCTGGTGCGCGCTCTCTTTTTGCGTGAGGTAGAGTTCTTTAACGTCCACAATCCCCCCAGTCAAGGGCCGCGAAGGAGCGGTTTCCGAACCTCCGGCACTTCCCTATTCTGTCAGGCGAGCTTTTTCAACTCCGCCAGAATCTCTCCATTATCCGGTTGTTCCCGCAGTTCGTAAATCTTCGACCACGCAATTTTGCCGCCCTTATCGACAATAAAAACGGCACGGTCGTTGATAAAGGGGATGGGGTGTTTGGTCGGGGGGAAAACACCGTAGGCGGTCGCCACTTCGGCATAAGGCCAGCGATCCGTTGCCAGTGGAAACTTCAGGCCGCCTAGGTGTTTCTGGAAGGCAATGTGGGCAAAAACGGAGTCAGTGCAAATGCCGATGACTTCTGTATTGGCATTCGTGAACTTCGCCAGGTCAGCCTGGAATGACCCCAACTCGCTCTGGCAAACCGGGGTGAAATCGAGGGGGTAGAATGCCAAGACAACGTTTTTGCCGCGATGAGCGGAAAGCTCAAACTCGCCTTGTGTCTCTCCGATCGCACAGGTGAGTTTGAAGTCCGGCGCCGGATCCCCTGCCTTTAATGCCATATGAACCTCCCGGGTTCAGATCAATATCGGTGGCCCGCCATTGGTGAGTGCGGACGTGTAGGAGTCCTTCGAGTTTCGTAATCACCCTAATGTAAGAAGTGAAATTCTACCTGAGGAACTCCGCAAAAGAAAGTGCGACGCGAGAAGGAGTTGCGGACGAACCCGCTCTTCCCGCGCCTGAAGGACCCGACGCAGTGGAGGCGGCCCCGGAAAGCAAGTAAGTTGCTCAAACGCTCGAGGGCGTCATGGCTGCCGCTTAGAGGACTAGAAACTTCTTCAGATAGGGAGAGTTCCGGTCAGAGCCAGTTCCGGAGCGCCGGAGGTGCCCCGATGGCCCTTCACCTAGAAACTCGGAAAACCACGCTTCGTGTTCAATTTCTTCGTGCAGGATGGCCAGCGCCAGGTCGTAAGTGCGATGGTCCTTGCCCGAGGTGTAATTGCAGATCGCCGAATAGCCGCCGATGGCGCAACGCTCAGCGGCGACCAGGATATTGAGCATGGCCTTAACGTCCTTTGGATCGGGCGGCAGATAGGCCGGCGGACAGGCGGAAATATCGTGAAAATCATTCATATTTTGCGGCAGCTTGCCGCCCAGTTCGTAAATGCGGGGCACCAGAGCCTCAAAGTGGTTGCGGTCCTCAATGCGCGCGTCCTCAGTGATTTCCTTCAACCCTTCCCCATCGAGCCCGATGAGATTCACCCGCAGAATGGTGTAGTAATAATATGATGACTTTGCCTCGTTCGCACGCATAGGTCAAAGATATACTTCCGATAGTTTACATAGGTTGCGACTATGGAAATTCACCAACTCCGGTACTTTCTCGCCGTCGCCCGATTTCAGTCTTTCACCCGCGCGGCGGAGCACGAACACGTAGCGCAGCCCTCCTTAAGCCAACAAATCCGCAAACTGAAGCACGAGTTGGGCGCCCCGTTGATCGATCGCATGGGGCGTAGAATTCGTCTGACCGCGCTCGGCGAGCGGTTTCTCGAGCACACACGGCGCGTGCTTATTGACCTGGAGGGCGCGCGGCAGGACGTGGATGAAATGCTCGGCCTCGCCCGGGGACATATGGCGGTGGGCGTCATTCCCACGATTGCTCCTTTTCTGCTGCCCCAGGCGCTGGCCCGCTTTGCGCGCGACTTCCCCACCATCTCCATTAGCGTGCGCGAGGACTTGACGCATTCACTCCTCGCGCAACTGGCCGAGGGCGAAATCGATCTGGCGATTTTGAGTTTGCCGGTGAAAGGTCCGGAGTTCGTTGCGGAAACACTGCTTCCAGACCGCATGCTCCTAGCGGTTTCCCCGCGGCACCATTTGTGGCGGAAGCGGCAGCCCGTGACTCTTCGCGACCTCACCCGCGAACCGTTCCTGCTGCTGAAAGAAGGTCATTGCTTCCGCGACGATGTGTTGCAGGTCTGCAACGTTTCGCGGCTCAATCCTCACGTGGTTTTTGAAGGGGGGCAGTTCGATACTTTGGTGGGCATGGTGGCGGCAGGGGCCGGCGTGACGCTGCTGCCGGAAATGTCGCGTCGCCATTACCGGCACGCGGGAGTGCGATTGCTCGAATTTCTCGAGCCCCAACCCACGCGCACTATTGGTGTGGTGAAAGCTAAAGACAAGTTTCAGACAGAAGCAGCGCGGGCTTTTCTTTCCGTGCTAAGGGAAGCTCGCGCCAAGTAGCTGAGAGCCTCTTTCGCTGCCGCTTGCGCGTCTCAGGTGTGAAATTGCGGCGCTGCCCCGCGCGAGCGATTCTGTCTGTGCCAAGGAGGAGTTGCGAAATGCACTTTGGCTACCTAGCCGTTACGATCGTCTACGCGCTTTTGGTGTCGTTCTCCGGTCTGGGAAAGATTCGCCGTGACCCGCATCAAGTACAGGTGATCCACGAAACGGTCGGCGTTCCGTTGAATTACCTTCCGCTTCTGGCTACTTGTGAGTTCGCCGGAGCGTTGGGCCTGCTGGCTGGGATCTGGTGGCCAACGGTTGGAGCCGCGGCGGGAATCGGCCTCGTTCTTTACTTCGTAGGCGCCACTGTCTCACATCTGCGTGTCGGCGATGCTAAGGGCATTGGGCCTGCCGCATTCATGCTGGTGCTCGCTGCGGCTGCGCTTGCCATGAGGCTTCTGACTTTAGCGCAGAGCTGCTGAGACGCAAAGTAGGTGTCAGGTATCAGTTGCCAGGTATCAGTGAGAACCTAACCCTTAACACCTAATTCCAATGGCCACTGAATCAGCGCCCGAATTCGTCACCCTTTCGCGATTTCTTCTGCCGTCTGGTAGCGACAAATTGGCGTACCCACGGTCGGGCATTTTGCACCCCGTTTTCAGCTTATGTCGCGTTAAGTGTAAGTGGATGTCTTTTCAGTATGTTGTCAGGATTGGGAGGAGAAAAATCGGTTTTCAGGCCCTTTGTTTTCAAAAAGTTCTCAGGATTGGGCACCTCTCACACTGATAGATATATTGTCGTAATATCATTCATACAGTTTGTCGGCCTGCCTTGTCGCTGACGAACAGACTTGCTACCAACGCGCACTTGAAACTCCGTGCAGAACCAGCCTCCAGCTACACTTGGTTATTATTTCATGAGTACCCAGTCTTGTCAAGAACAAAATGAAGCATGCTAAAAGGGGCGTCCCGCCACTTCTTAAGGACTTTGGCTTCTGTTGAAAGAACCGGGCTAGCTTACTGGCCCATGACGCCTGGCGCCTGACACCTATCCTTTAGATCCCGCCGTAGAGACTCCAGGCCTGGTCTCCCGCGTTCAGGATGAAAAGCTCGGGATCTTTCACGGTCACTCGGCTGTAAGGCGCCACGGAGTGGGTGAGCCAGACGTTGCCGCCGATCACGCTGTGGTGGCCAATGTGAGTGTTGCCTCCCAAAATGGTGGCGTTGGGATACACGGTCACGTGGTCCTCGATCGTCGGGTGGCGCTTGTTTCCCTGCCCGCGGCGCAGTTGGCCATCGTCATCCTTGCTGAGCGGATTAAAGGCCCCCAGCGTCACGCCGTGGTAAAGCGTCACCTTGTTTCCGATGATGGACGTTTCACCGATCACCACGCCCGTACCGTGATCGATGAAAAACGATTCGCCGATGGAAGCTCCGGGATGAATGTCGATGCCGGTGTGGCTGTGCGCAATCTCCGTCATCATGCGAGGGATGAAGGGGACATCGAGGAGATAGAGGCGATGCGCGAGACGCTGGACGGTGACGGGCTCGATGTAGGGGTAAGCCAGCAGGATTTCCTCAACGCTCGAAGCGGCCGGGTCGTTGTGGTAGGCCGCTTCGATATCGGTCGAAAGCAGGCGGGCAAGCTCCGGCAACTGCCCGAACAAGCTCTTATGGGCCTCTTCGGCATAATGCTCAAGGTCCGCAGGTGTCGGCTTACCATTTCGGCGGCACTCAAAACGCACCGCGCTGCAAATCTGGTTTGAGAGCAGGGTCTGAATCTCGATCAAGTGATGACAAGCCAGCGTGCCCGGCACCTCGCGTTCGCCGCAGAGGTAGTAAATGGGAAAAAGAATTTCCAGGTATCGGCGGCAGATGGTGGCCACTGCCTCACGCCTAGGCAAATTGAAATCGCTGTGCTCGTCCTCGGCCAGTTGCGCATCCAGGTCCGCCCGAAACTCCTGCGCGAGGCACTTCATGTCGTCGGCGCTCATTTTGGAACCTCCCGTGGTGTCAGGCGTCAGGTGCCAGGTGTCAGGTGTCAGTAAAAACCTAACACCCAACTGACACCTGTTCTAAGCTCCATGTGCCAGGTACCGGTGAAATCCTATCACCTGATACCGGGACCTCCTCTGAAACCTGATACATGACACCTCCGCTACTTCCTGACACCTGACACCTGTTACCTGACACCTCTTATCCAATCCCCTCGAACAGCACCGTGGAAATGTAGCGCTCGCCGGAATCCGGCAATACGACGACAATTGTCTTGCCGCCAAATTCCGGTTGCTTGGCCAATCGAATGGCCGCGGCTGTCGCGGCGCCGCACGAAATGCCGCTCAAGATGCCCTCCTCGCGCGTCAGGCGCCGGGCAAATTCAATGGCCTCATCGTTTGATACCTGCTCGACGCGATCGACCAGCGACAGGTCAAGAGTTTTCGGGATGATTCCCGCGCCAATGCCCTGGATTTTGTGCGGCGCGGGCTTTAGCGGCAATCCCTGCTGGTGCTGAGTAATCACCGGGCTCGCCGAAGGCTCAACACCCACGGAGATGATTTTCTTGCCTTTCGTATTTTTGATAAAGCGCGAGACGCCCGTAATTGTGCCGCCCGTGCCGATGCCGGAAACCAGCACATCAATGGCACCGTCGGTGTCATTCCAGATTTCCGGGCCGGTGGTTTTCTCATGGATGGCGGGGTTCGCAGGATTCTCAAACTGCTGCGGAAGAAAATAGTGCTGAGGGTCGGATTGAGCAATCTCCGTGGCCCGCCGGATGGCGCCGGGCATGCCCTCCGGTCCGGGCGTCAGCACCAGCTTCGCGCCGAACGCCGCCAGCACGCGCCGGCGCTCGAGCGACATGGTTTCCGGCATCGTGAGGGTCAGGCTGTAACCACGCGCCGCAGCCACGAAGGCCAGAGCGATTCCCGTATTGCCGCTGGTGGGCTCGATAATCTCCACGCCGGGCTTCAACACGCCCCGCTGCTCGGCGTCCAAAACCATGGCGGCGCCAATACGGTCTTTCACCGAGTATGCCGGCCCACGGCCTTCGATCTTGGCCAGCACGGTGGCAGAACTACCCGCGGCCAACCGGTTCAATCGGACCAGCGGGGTTCTGCCGATACTCGCGGCGTTGTCTGCAAAGAAATTTGACATGATTTCTCCTTTGAATTGGGTCGTCAGGATTTTTTTAAGGTGATTCGCCTTGAAATCCCTGCCCATGGGCAGGAACCCAGGCTAGCTACAGATGCAGCAGAGGGTGAGATGGCGCAGAATGCGGGGGGCGGCGACGCCTGCCACCGTCAAGTCATGCTTCCGCAATGCGATCGCTAAGTTGTTCACAGTATTTCTCTTCCCGCCAGGTTCTCGACTGGAAATCAGGGCGCGTCTCATCCGATGCGGGAATTTGCTCAGACGAACTAGGCCCACCAGAGATATCGGCAATTTGGCAGCCACACCGGCGCGGCGCTACATCACCTCAAGGCAGGACTTCACACCACGCCCTGCCCACTGTCCACTAGCCACTGTCCACTAATCACTGGCCTTCAATACTTTGGCACCGACGGATCAACTTGGTCCGACCACGCCAGGATTCCACCCTTCAGGTTATGGATCTTGAGGAAGCCGGACTTCATGAGCAGGTCCACCGCCTTGGCGCTGCGCATTCCGGACTTGCAATGCACCACGATCTCGTCGGCCGAATCCAGCTCGTTCATCCGCTTGGGCACTTCCCCGAGGGGAATGAGTTTCGAACCCGGGATGCGGCAAATTTGGTACTCATGGGGCTCGCGCACGTCGATCAGGACAAAGGGTTCGTGCGCATCCATCTTCTCTTTCACTTCTGCAGGAGTGATTTCCGGGATACCGGTTTGCACAGGCATATGCTCCTCGCCGCGAATTCCGCAGAACTGCTCGTAGTCAATCAGCTTGGTGATGGTACGATTCGTCCCGCAGATCGGGCAATCGGGATTTTTGCGCAGCTTCAGCTCGCGAAACTTCATGCCGAGTGCGTCAAACAGCAACAGACGTCCAATAAGCGAATCTCCGCGGCCCAAAATCAGCTTTATCGTTTCCATCGCCTGGATGCAACCCATGATTCCGGGCAGCACTCCCAGCACGCCGCCCTCGGCGCAACTGGGTACCAGGCCGGGCGGAGGCGGCTCCGGATACAGGCAGCGGTAGCACGGACCCTGCTCGGCATAGAAAATCGAAGCCTGGCCTTCAAAGCGGAAGATGCTGGCGTAGACGTTGGGCTTGCCCAGCAAAACGCAGGCGTCGTTCACCAAGTAGCGCGTGGGGAAGTTGTCGGTGCCGTCGGCGACTATGTCGTACTCGCGGAAAATGTCGAGCGCGTTGTCGCTGCTCAGGCGCGTTTCAAAGGTTTCGATTTCGACATTGGGGTTGATTTCCTGCAAGGTGTCGCGCGCTGATTGGAGCTTGGTGCGCCCCACGTCGCTGGTGCCGTGAATGACCTGCCGTTGCAGGTTGGTGAAATCCACCACATCGAAATCCACCAGGCCGAGCTTGCCCACGCCCGCAGCGCCGAGGTAAAGCGCCAGGGGCGAGCCCAGGCCGCCTGCGCCAATACACAGGACCTTGGCCTGCTTCAACTTCAGTTGGCCCTCCATGCCGACTTCCGGCATGATCAGGTGGCGGCTATAACGCAGGATCTCGTCCTTGCTCAGTTGCGCGGGTTGAATCATTGTCGCTGTACTCATATCGAATCCTTCCGTAATAACTTGTTCGTGGTTAGTTGTCGGTAGTCAGTCTTCAGTCGTCAGTAAGAACCCATACGTGAGAACTTGCACTGAAAACTGATGACTGAGAGCTGATGACTTTTTCGGGGGATTCGCCCGGGATTCGCCACCCCGGCTTGACGGGATGGGAACCCAGGGTAGCTACAGATACAACGCAGAGCCTGCCCGGAGCAAAACGAAGGGGCCGTGCCGCCGGCAATGGAAGGTACGATGCTGATCACATCATTTTCTTTCAGGGGAGTCTGGTCCTTTTGCAGAAAGCGAATGTCCTCGTCGCCCACGTAGATGTTCACAAAGCTGCGGAGCTTGCCCTCGTCATTGTAAAGATGTTTGCGAAGGTCGCCGTACTGCGACGTAATGGCCACGAGGGCCTCACCAACCGTTTTTGCCTGCACTTCCAGCGACTCCTTCTTTTCCGCATATTGTCGCAGCGGAGTCGGGATAATCACCTTAACCGGCATTAGGTCTCCTTCATTTGCGATTTGTGATTGGCGATTGGTGATTGAGCCATTTGTGATTTACGATTGGTGATTTGTGATTGAAAACATTATCGAGTCGCTTGGAATAACCGTTCAACCAACATTTCTATCTCACCACTGCTTCACCCCAAATTATTCGATGCGGCGCAAAGCCAAAGGATTCAACGGTATTTGCGATTTGTGATTTGAGATTTGCGATTAAAACAGATCATCGAACCTCGCAAGAACCACTCGATCACCGATCGCAAATCACCAATGGCTCAATCGCACAATCACAAATCACCAATCATTCAATCACCAATGTCTCGGCCCCAAAGGCCGACCGATCCTCGGCTAAAACCCAACTCGTCAAGTCTCTTGGAGCGCCCCGCTCAACAGCAATTATAACATAGGAATACCAGGGCCAGGCGTGGTCGCGGTCATAAATCGAGGGCCGCGCCGGATGATCGGGGTGAGAATGGTAATATCCCAATACATCAAGCCCCCGCGCCCGTGCGCGCTTTTCCACGCGCAACTGGTCGAGCGGATCAATTAGGAAACGGTTTTTGTCCGTTTCCCTGCCCGGGTCGTCCAACGGCAGGAGTTCCTGCGCGCGACCGGGGTCATGCCGCAAGTTGGTGAGGGGCACAACCTCCGACACCTGCTTCGCGTCGCCATCCGCCTTACCCAATAGTATTCCACAGCACTCGCTGGGATAGTCCCGCGCTGCGTGCTGGCGGATGGATTCCAATTCTGGTTTGTTAAGTCGAAGAGGCATAGGTCTATCGCGTCATTGAGTCATCGGTTCATCGTTTCATTAAGTTAGCGACGGGCTTGGCCCAAAAAGCGGGCTTAGAATAACTGCATGCTGATTGTCGGTCTGCGATGGAAGCAATCGAAAATCGTCAATCGGCAATCCAATGACCCGATCACCAAATGACCCGATCCCCTAGCTTCCTTCGTCCCAAAACCGCTCACTTAAATACTTGTCGCCGCTGTCAGGGAAAACGGTCACCACTACGCCGCGTGTCAATCGATTTGCCACCTTGAGCGCGGCGACCATGGCAGCGCCGGCGGAGACCCCCACCAGCAGGCCTTCCTCGCGCGCGAGTCGCAGGGTCATGATGTGCGCGTCTTCCGTCGCGATTTCAAGGTTTTCGTCAGCGACGCTCGGCTCGTAAATCCCCGGTTTGATGGCCGTGGGCATGTGCTTCATGCCCTCCAGTCCGTGAAAGGGCGAGTCCGGCTGGAACGACAGGCATTGGATGTGAGGATTCAGCTCCTTCAGCCGCCGCGCGGTCCCGATGAACGTGCCGCTGGTGCCGAGCCCCGCCACGTAGTGGGTCACGCGGCCTTCCGTCTGCTCGAAGATCTCGAGGGCGGTGGTCAAATAATGGGCGCGCCAGTTGGCGGGATTATCGTACTGGTTGGCGTAGAAATAATCGCCGGGATTCTCCTGGGCCATGGCGCGCACCCGGCGAATGGCGCCGTCAGAGCCTTCCATGGGGTCGGTGTAAACGATTTCGGCGCCGTAGGCTTTCAGAATTCGCTTGCGCTCCATGCTCACGTTCGAGGGCATGCAAAGCTTGACGCGGTAATTCTTGGCGGCGCAGATCATCGCGTAAGCGATGCCGGTATTACCGGAGGTCGAGTCAATCAGGGTTCTGTCCCGCGACATCAGTCCGGCGGCTTCCGCCTCGCGGATGATATTCATTGCCGGGCGATCTTTTACCGAGCTGCCGGGATTCTCCCATTCCGCCTTGGCGTAAATCTCGACCTCGGGCGAGGTGGGGCGAATGCGCGCCAGGCGCACCAGTGACGTGTTGCCGATCAGGTCCAGCAGGCCTACCGGCCCGCGAAGTATTGGGGAGTTTTGAATGGTTGCCGCCCTTGCGTTTTCTGCCATCGGTGCAATAGACTTCTTATTCTAGGGGCAGGTTCCGAATTGTGTCAACCTGCGGCCACCGGGGTAATGGGCGGATTTGATGTTGTAGCGGCGAGTTTACCTCGCCATAGGACGGCCTAAAGCCGCCTCTACGTCAGATTGATAAGGCAGATGGGAACCACTTATGGCAAAAGACGCCGCACGGGCGCAGACGGTGCAAAAGCAATTTGAGCAAGCGGGTTTTGTGGTGGCTGACGCTCCGCCGGGAAGAATCGAGCTGAAGAAATCAGGTTGCGTCGCCTATCTGGAAAACCAAAAGGGAAATCTGATTTACTCGGGCACGCCTTACTTCGTCGTCCATGGAATTAACTGCGAATTGGAGGATCAAGGTTATCAGAAGTTCTGGTACTCAAAGCCGGACGGCAAGCGCTTCCCCATTCGCAAGGTCGACCTGGAAGTCCTCCATCGCTTTGACGAAGAAGTGCGCCATATTCTGGGGTTAAAGAGCCTCTACAACGAATCCCTGGGAACCACCAACGCCCGGACCGTATACGACCGCCTCACCGGGCGCCCGGACCGTTGAAGCGAACCCTTCTCCATTAACTTAGGACACTACTGTAGGCCAGGCTTACTTTCCACCTGAATCTTCCGGCGCCGCTGGGACTGTTCCTGGAGCGGCCGCCGGCGAAGGTTTGGGGGACGCGACCGCTTGCGGCTGTACACCCGGTGGGTGGGCCACGGCTGGGGAAGCAGGCGGATGCGCCGAAGTTGGGGGTTGCGCCTGCACCACCTGTGCAGGAGTCTCTCCCACTCGCGGGGCTGCCGCTTTCGGCGTGGGAACCGAGGCGGGGGTCGCGGCAAGTCGAGGAGCGGCCGCGGGCCGGGCTGCGGGCGGAACGCCGGTGGCGGAAACGGAGTGGCCGTTACCCCCAGACCCGCGCTGCCGCGGCCGCGGGGGCTGCGCCGGGCGCTCAAACCTTCGAGAGGCGCCGGGATCGGGCCGCTCGGGACGGAACGGCTGCCGCGCGACAGGCCGAAAGAGGATTTCGACCTGCACCGTTTCCTGGTCTCCATCCTGGATCAGCACCACTTGGTCGAATCCTTCCTGATGAATCGCCTCTTTACTCTGCTCAAAGGCCTGGTACTGACGCTCGACGACAGGCCTGCCCACGGAGCGCTCCCGCTTTTCGTCACGCTCGATGCAGGTTTGGAGGGGGACATTGAAGAGCAACAGGGTGGTGGGCACCTGGTACTTTTTTGCCAGGTTGACCAACTCTTTCCTGTCCTGCGGCGCCAGCGCCGTGGAATCGACCACGCAAAGCCGGTTCAACGTAAGCCGCTGTTCTATAAGGAAGTGCACCAACGCAAAGGCCTGCAAGTTGTAGCGCTGGTCGCGCTCATCATCTGCGACGCGGGCGCGCGCCCAATCCGAAGAAATAATCTGAGTGGCGCGAAAGTGCCGTTCGGCGAACGTGGATTTCCCGCAACCCGCAGGGCCGCAAAGTACGACGATCGATGGCCTGACGAGGCGAAGTGATTTCTTGCCGACGTTCTTATTGTCTGGAGTGTTTTCGGGGTCCATAGGTGTTTTCGACGTCCACCATGCCTTTTGGGTTACTTATCCCCTTATCGGAAGTGTGAAAAATTGCGTTAACGTTTCTGACGGCCAAGTAGACCTGCGGTATATTGGGAGCGGGGGCTGAGTTTATCAGCGGAGGTCGGACCATCAACCCAGTAGTTCCGGCTCTCGAACGTGAGTTCCACTTGGGAGGGCAAAACGATGACATCGACCATCGTGGCATTGGTGGAAGACCTCTTCTTTCTAGCGAAGATTCGGGAAACGGCGAAAGCTGTTGGGACGACGGTGGTTACGGGTGACTCTCGACGCGGCCTCGCTGCCATCGCCGAGGCCCAGCCGCAAGCCATCATCTTAGACCTCAATTCGCGCGGATTGTCCGCCCTCGATTGGATTCGAGATCTCAAAGCTGACCCCTCCACCCGCTCGATTCGTATCGTAGCGTTCGCCTCGCATGTCCAGGGAGAGATCATTTCCGCCGCCCGCGCCGCGGGATGTGACTCGGTCATGGCTCGGTCGGCCTTCACGCAACAACTCCCCAACCTTCTGCGGAGCCTGGCAAGCGACGCTGAGAAAGCAAACGAAAGCCTCCCCTCCTGAATCTTTCCCCAGCCGACACCGTCTGGCGTCTTCCCATTAGAAACGCTTGACCCGTTAGGAATCCAGCCGTAAAGTCATCACGTCATTTCCTCAGATCGCTTAACCCCGGGCTGGGGAAGAATCTCGTGGCGATTTGCGGGACCCATCGAGGAGGAGCCATGAAAGTCCAATGTGTGGCGTGCACTCGGCGAGAAATCTTAGGGAAGGCTGCCAAGCTTGCCGGCGCGGCGCTCTTCCCCCCGGGTTTAGTCTGGGGTTCATCCGGCACAGACGCCGGCGGATACGCTCCCAAGCTGTCCGTGGAAGGCTATATTTGGATCCAGCACTTCGCCGCCACGAAAGTGACTTTGGCGGAAGGCGAGGAAGAGGCGCTGCGGGAAACTCATCAGGCCGGATACCACCGCGTGGAACTTTCCGCGGAGTTCTTCGCGCCCGACGTGCGAAGGCGCACGACCGACCTGCTGGCGAAATTTCAGTTGAACCCGGAAAGCGTTTACGCGGGAACCACGATGCACGAACCGCACGCCGCCGAGATGTCGATTCGGTCAGTGCTGGAGTTGGCCGCGTTCCTAAAGCCCCTGGGAACCCGGGTCATAATCACCAACCCCAGTCCCCTGCCGAACCAGGGGCGCAAATCTGACCATGAGCTGAAAACCCAGGCCCACTACATCAACCAATTAGGCGGAGCTCTGCGGCGCATGGGGATACGGTTGCTGCTCCACCACCACACCCCCGAACTCCGCGAAAACGCCCGCGAATGGTGGTACGAGCTGCAACACACGGACCCCAAGCTGGCCGGGTGTTGCGTGGACGTTCATTGGGCTTATCGCGGGGGCCAGCAGGTGATGCCCTTCTTGCAGCGCGTTGGCACGCGGGTCGAGAGTCTGCACCTGCGAAACTCCCAACACGGCGTTTGGATGGAAGACTTCGGGCCAGGAGACGTGGATTACGCCCCTGTCGCTGAGTACTTGCACCAGATCAACTATAAGGGTTTCCTGGTGGTGGAATTGGCTTACGAGAAAGACACGGCCATGACCCGCGGGTTGGAAGAAGACCTACTCCGCAGCCGGGTGTACACAGAAAAGGTCTTTGGTCTGGCGTCCGCCTAGTGGGGGTTTTGCAACACCACTTGTTCCGTCACCCAATCGGTCCAGAGTGAACTCTCGCCGCTGGCCAGCAGCGGGACCCCATCAAGCACGGCCGCCACGTAATTCTCAATACAGGGGAAATGGAAATTCGGGCTTGGGGGCAACTCCTCGCGCCCTCCGGGGTAAACCAGCTCCGGACCGCTCAGCGGACTAAGGTCCATCTCCCCCTCGGTGCCAATAATCCGCAATTCATCCCGCCTCACACGTGAGTTCCAACGGACGTCGACAATGCCCCGTACTTTGCTCGCGTATTCGATCAGGACCGTGGCGCAATCTTCCACGTCCAACGAGTGCACGGCGTTAGATAACTGTCCCGCAACGCGCCGCGGTTCGCCGAAAAGGAAGTTCAGCACATCGATCCGGTGAGAACCAATGTCAAATAGCGGTCCCCCGCCTGCCTGAATGGGGTCCAGCAGCCACGTCCGCTCGGCCCCCTCGCCCGAGCGCCAATCCTGGCAGGTGATGTAAGCGAGCAGCGGTTGCCCAATCGCTCCATCGCGGATTAGTTCCTTTGCTCGCCCCACCTTGGGATACGCGCGGCGGTAATAGGCCACCCCCAGTGTTTTGGCGACGGCGCGCGCCGCCTCCACCATCGACTTCGCTCCGGCGTAGTTCATTGCCATGGGCTTTTCGCAGAGTACTTGCTTCCCTGCCCGCAGCGACGCCAGGGTTTGCGGCGCGTGGAGAAACACCGGCGACGCCACGTAGACGGCGTCCGCGCCACCAGCCGCCATTGCCGCATCCAAATCGGTGAAGGCCCGCACCCCGTAAGGCGCGGCCTTCGCCGGGTCACGCGTGACAATACCCCAAAGCTCACTGCGTTTTTCCTCGAGCAGCGCCGGGATCACGCGCTTGGTCGTGATATCGCCAATGCCGATGACCAGCCACTTCAACATGAATCGCTTCACCAGAGCTTGCTGGCTTCCGTCCGCACCAGGGTCTGCGTTGATACCGGCCAGTCATCCGAACGAAACGGCGGGGCGGGCAGGCCCAGCTTATTATAGAGATTGCATGGGGGGTCGTTCGCCCAAGCGTACCGCGCGGCCACCGGCTTGGTGACATGCGGGCTGGAAAGCACCACCTCCGTGCCTTCTACTTTGGCTTCCGCAGGGAAGAATTTCTGGTCCTCCCCGGCGATCTCAAATCCCTTCAAACTTTGGCCGCGGACCACCAACCCCCCTACCGCGTGGGTAAATTGCAGGCGCAGAGTTCCCTTCTCCGCGCGCAAGGATTTGAACGTCGGCCCACGGTATTCGACCTTTCGGCCATAGGCAATGTTCTCGGCAGCCAGCGCCAATCGCCGGCCCACCTCCTGCTTGTTCTTGGGATGAATATCATAGGACTCGCCGATGTCAATCGCCACGGCCATGCCGGTTTTCGGCAACGCCAAGGTTTTCTCCTGCGATTCCCTAAGGGTGGCCCAGGCGTCGGGATTTTTCGCGCCTGGACTAAAACTCGCGAGCTGGACGAAAAGAAATGGAAAGTCTCCCTCACCCCAAGAACTGCGCCATTGTTGGATCATCGTGGCGAAGACCTTCCGGTATTGATAGGCGAAGTCCGCGTTCGATTCACCCTGATACCAAATGGCCCCCGCGATCGCGTAAGGCGTAAGGGGCGCCATCATCGCATTCCACAACCCGGCAGCGCGCCAGGGATGACCGCGCGGATCTTTAGGAACATCGGGCATGCTCAGAGCGACCTTGCCGCCGGCCTCGGCCTCTTCCGCGGCCTTCTCCCCTTCTCCCAATTTCTGCTCGTACTGTTCGAGCGCATGAGGGAAGTCGGCAATTCTCTGCTGCCACGAGTCCGCCACAACCTTTAAATCGGGGTCGGCCTGCAAAGCCGCTTCGCTTGTCCAGGCCTCGGCTTCCGTCCCCCCCCAGGTGGAGTCGATGAGCCCCACGGGGAATTTCACGGCTCGGTACAAATCCCGGCCGAAGAAATAACCCACCGCGGAAAAGTTCCCTACCGTCGCGGGGCTGGCCACGACCCACTGGCCCTGCACGTCGGTCTGGGGTTTCCCCGCCACCGCCTTTTTCACAATGAAAAGCCGCATCAGCGGATAGTTGGCCGCCGCAACTTCCTGCTCCTCATTCTTCACTCCACCAAACACGTTGTGGTTCCACACGGCGAACTCCATATTCGATTGGCCGGAGCACACCCACACTTCGCCCACCAGAACGTTGTGGATGGTAATGGTGTTCTTTCCCGCCACCGTCATTTCGAAGGGCCCGCCCTTTTTGAGAGGCCCCAACTCCACTTTCCAAAGTCCATTGCCATCGGCAGTGGCCGCTTCCTTTTGTTCACCCAGGCTCACGGTGACTTGTTCGCCCGCGTCAGCCGTTCCCCAAATCGCCACCTGGCGGCCTTGCTGCAACACCATGTTGTCACTGATCAGCGCAGGTAATTTAACGTCAGCGGCCGCCGTTACAACCCCAAGCAGTAAAGAAAGAACTACCCACTGAAGACGTCGCCCGTAGGTTTTCCGACTGTGCGCACCCTCGCGCGCGTTGGTACGATTGCTTTTCGATCCGTCTCTCATGAAGCCCGCCCCTCCGATAAATTGAAAATTATCCTGCAGCACGATTGCGGGCTGATACTAACACCACCTCAGTTTTGAGGCCAGAAATTCCCGTCACGCTCTCACCATCGAATATCCGTAGCGCGGACCTGTTTTTTAGGTCCGCGGCTCGTTCCCGATTGGCGAGGAAAGGCCGCGGACCTACAGAACAGGTCCGCGCTACACGTGCTTCCCTTTTGGCATACTGTGCGGGGTAGAGAGCTTGATAAGAATCAAAAATCCGTGACACGCCGTAGTTAAAAGACCGCGCGTTTCAAAACGCCTTTTCGTAGAGCGCGATCATGTCCGCTTCGGTACAAGGCCGGGGATTCGACTGGTGGCAGGCGTCTTCCATAGCTTTCTTGGCCAGCAACGGAATAAGGTCGCGACTCACTCCCAGCGCGCCGAGGGTTTCCGGTATTCCGACTTCCGGCAAGAGTCTGCGCACCCGGGTGATGAGCGCTGTGGCGGCTTCTGAGGCCGACCCCTGGGCGCCGTCAAGCTCCATGGCAACGGCAAGATCGCGCAGGCGGACCTCGGAGACGAGGCGATTGAATTCCAGCACGTGGGGCAGCAGAATGCCATTCGTGGTACCATGATGTAAATGGGCAATACTTGAAAGAGGATGAGCAAGGGAGTGAACGGCGCCCAACCCTTTTTGAAAAGCTACGGCGCCCATCATCGCCGCCATCATCATATTGCTACGCGCATCCAGGTCGTTTCCGTTGTGAACCGCCCGTGGAAGATTCTGAATGGCCAGTCGGGCTCCTTGAAGCGCGATGGCGTCGCACAGGGGATGGTAACCCAGCGCCAGGTAAGCTTCCACGTTGTGCGTCAGTGCGTCCAGGCCCGTACCGGCGGTAATCTTCGGGGGCATGCCCAGAGTCAACTCCGGATCAGCCAGGGCAACGTTGGGCATCAGGTGGGGGCTGAAAATCACCGTCTTGCGATCTGTCGCTTCCAGAATGATGACTGTGCTCCTTCCCACTTCGCTTCCCGTGCCGGCGGTGGTGGCGATGGCGATCATGGGTGGAATGTTGGCTCTGATTCTCGCCGCGCCGTCCAAGATGTCGTCGTATTGCTCGAGGGGGAACGGATGGGTAACCACCAAGCGCACTGCTTTAGCAACATCGAGTGCGCTGCCCCCGCCCAAGCCGATTACGCCTTCGCAATTCCCGCGCCGATAGGCCTCCAATCCTTCTTGGACGTTCTTCTCCACGGGATTGGGGTCCACATCTTCAAAAAGCGAGGCGGCCAAGCCTGCCCGCCGAGCCTCCGCCAGAATCTGCTCAGCCAGTCCACACGCAGCGACGCCGCGGTCCGTGACCAGGAGCGGGCGCGTGATTCCCCGTTGCCGGGCTTCATTGCCCAGCTCACGCACAGCGCCAGGGCCAAAGACGATTCGGGTGGGGAAGGAGAATCTGGAAATCATGATGTTATCAGCTCCCAGCTTTCAGCGGTCAGCTCAAACAATTTCGAAATACCGTTCCAGCTCCCAATCCGTCACTGCTTTTCTGAACTGGCGCACTTCCCACTGGCGCGTGGCGGCGTAATGCTCGACAAAATCTGCGCCAAAGTATTCGCGCGCCGCGTCGCTCGACCGGAAAAGCGCCGCAGATTTCTCCAGCGTGCGCGGCAACGCCGGCGCCTTGGACGCATAGGCATTCACCGTTGGCGCACCAAGCTCCAACTTGTTTTCGATGCCGTAAAGCCCCGCAGCCAAGCTTGCCGCGAGCGCGAGATAAGGGTTGGAGTCCGCGCCCGGCAGCCGCAGCTCGATGCGCGTGGCCTTGCTGCCGGCGGGGATGGCTCGCAGGGCGGTGGTGCGATTGTCAATTCCCCAGGTGACGTTGGTCGGCGCCCACGTGCCCGGCACGGTCCGTTTGTAGGAATTCACCGTGGGCAGGAACATCGCGGCGAACTCACGCATCAAGGAAAGCTGCCCCGCCATATAATGCCGCATCAGGCCCGACATCTCCCGCTCGCCCTCCGGCGCGTAGAAAAGATTCTTGCCGCTCTGAGCGTCCGCGAGGCTCTGATGGATGTGCCCGCTGCAACCGGGCAAGTTGCTATTCCACTTGGCCATAAAAGTGGCTACCAACGCATGCTTCTGCGCCAGGATCTTAACCACCGTCTTGAACAGGGCGGCGTGGTCGGCGGCGCTCAGCGCGTCACTGTAGCGAATGGCCGTCTCGTACACGCCCGGGCCCGTCTCCGTGTGGAATCCCTCGATCTCGATTCCCATCGCACGCATTGCATCCAGAATTGTATGGGCGAGGTCCGAATGCACCGAAGCGCGCAGAAAGCTATAACCAAACATGCCTGGCGAGAGCGGCACGAGGTCGCGGAAGTGCTTTTGCCGGATCGAATGCGGGTCTTCAGCGAAGAAAAAGTATTCGTACTCGATAGCGGCATTCGCGATGTACCCCATGGAACCGGCGCGCTCCACGACGCGGCGCAGCACTTGACGCGGCGAGGCGGCCAGCGGACTGCCATCTTTGTTCAGGAAGTCGACGAGGAAGAACGCGGTGTCCGGTTCCCACGGCAAGACACGAAAGGTGGACAAATCGATTCGCGCCACCCCATCGGGATAGCCCGTATGCCAGCCGGTCAGTTGGACATTGTCGTAAAGCCCATCCGAACTGTCCCAACCGAAGATGACGTCACAAAACCCCAGGCCGGCGTCGGCACCCGACCAGAATTTCTCCAGGGAAATGTACTTGCCGCGCAACACGCCGTCTACATCGAACCCACCCAGCTTGACCTTCTCGATGTGGTGGGTGGCAAAGAGCTGCTTGATTTCGTCGACGGTCATTTGTACCTCGGGTATGAGAAGTGGCTAGTCGTCAGTGGATAGTGGCTGGTTGTACCTTATATCCCAACAGCCAGTTAACCCGCCCCATTGGCCGGTAGTGTCCTAGTTTGAACGTACCGCCGCCATCTTGTCGGCTTCTGTGCCGGCTGGAAGCCGACGCTACGCCTCAGATTAGGACGCCTCCCGCTGACCACTAGCCACTAACCACTCGCCACTGCTCTACTCCAGAGCGACCCAAACCGATTTAACTTGCGTGTAGGACTCCAGAGCGTGCGGGCCCATTTCCCGGCCGAAGCCGCTCTGTTTATAGCCGCCGAAGGGCGAACTGCTGTCAAAACAATTGTAGGCATTAATCCAAACCGAGCCCGCCTTGATTTGCTGGGCGAGGCGATGCGCGGTCGCGATGTCGCGCGTCCACACGGCAGAGACCAGCCCGTAGATCGTGGAATTGGCGATCTCCGCAGCTTCCTCTGCATCCCGAAACTTCAGCGCCGCGAGCACGGGACCGAAGATTTCTTCCTGCGCGATCTTCATTCGTGGCTGAACATTCGCGAACACCGTAGGCTTCACGTAAAATCCCCGGGCTTTGTCTCCTTCCAAGTCACGCTCGCCGCCCGTCAGCAAACTCGCGCCTTCCGCGCGACCGCTATCAATGTAGGTGAGGATCCTTTCCATTTGCGCCTGGCTGATTTGTGAACCCATTTCCGATGCCGGGTCGAGCGGGTCCCCGACTTTCATCTTCCCCGCCCGCTCCGCCAGGGTGCCCACGAACTCGTCATATATTTTCTCGTGCACCAGCAGCCGCGAACCGGCGCTGCACACTTCTCCCTTGTTGGCATAAATCCCCCAGAAGGCCGACTTCGCCGCCCGCTCCAGGTCGGCATCGGGAAAGATGATGTTGGGAGATTTTCCTCCGAGTTCGAGCGACAGCCGCTTCAGGTTACTTTCGCCGGAAGCCTTCAGCAGCGCTCGCGCCGTACGCACACTGCCCGTGAACGCCACCTTATCCACATCCATGTGGCGGCCCAACGCCTCGCCTGCCGTGGGACCATACCCGGTCACCACGTTTACCACCCCGTCCGGCACGCCCGCCTGCTGGCAATATTCCGCGAGTTTGAAGGTGGTGAGGGGGGTCATCTCCGAGGGTTTGATGACCATCGTGCAGCCTGCCGCCAGCGCCGGAGCCACTTTCCACGCCGCGAGCAGCATGGGATAGTTCCAGGCCGTAATCATACCAACCACGCCCACCGGTTCGCGCAACGTGTAGTTCAGAAAATTGCCGTCGACGGGAATGGTCTCGCCGTAAATTTTGCGCGCCCAGCCCGCGTAGTAGTAGAAGATGTCGGCCGTGGGGGGAATATCGCCGCGCAACGCTTCCTGAAACGTCTTCCCATTGTTGAGCGATTCGAGCAGACCCAATTCCTCCTTGTTCTTCTCAATCAGCTCACCGATTCGCCAGATAATCCGTTCCCGCGCCGAAACATCCATCTTGCGCCACACGCCGCTTTCGAAGGCGCGGCGAGCGGCGCGCACGGCCCGGTCCACGTCCTGCGCATTCGCGTCGGGGACGGTAGTGAGTTGTTCCCCTGTGGCCGGATTCATCACCGGAATGCTCACAGTGCTCGACGACTCGGTCCACTTGCCGTCGATATAGAGCTTGTAGGGCCTAAAATCCTGCTTGATGCGCGCGACGTCCATGGTCAACCTCAGAGCTGAGAATCGGGCGTGGCGGGAGCTTCCGCAACCACCCAAGTGGGCTTGCGGATTTCATGCGGCCCCGTAAACCGATGCAACGCGTAAAGCACTGCGAGCACCACCGCCATACTGATGCCTGCCAAAGCGTTGGGAGGCATTATCATAATCGCACAAATGAACACCGTCCAGACAAGCGCCAGTACATTGATCAAATTGCTGCGCTGCCCCAAATGCCAGGGGCCGCGTTTGTCGACCCATTCCAGCTTTCGCCGCCAACCCAAATAAACAGGAATGTTATACGCCAGGTAGCAACCCAGGACACTGAGGGAGGTCACCACGGAATACGACGCGCTGTAAACTAGGGCAAGAAATGCCACGGCCACCGAAAGCCAAATCGCGGCTCCAGGAGTCTTGTGCTGAGGGTGGGTTTTGCTCCAGAACTTGGCCATGGGCAAACCTTTGTCGCGCGCCAGGGCGTAGATCACCCGGGACACCGAGGTGACGGTCGAAAGCCCGCAAAACCACATCGCCGCCACCGCCAACAGCAGGACCGCCTTGCCCGCGCGCTGCCCGAGCGTGGCGGTGACGATCGCGAGCACTGCCGGAAGCGAGTTCCCCGCTGAATCCTTGGCATTGAGCACGCTGGATACGCTGGGAATCGCCCATGTCAATGAGAGGATCAGCAGGCAGCCGAAGAACCCCGAGACCACAACCGATAAAACAATTCCCCACGGCGCGCGGCGGCGGGGATCAAGGGTCTCCTCCGCCACGTGGGCGGACGCATCGTAGCCGGTGTAAGTCCACGCTGCCTGAAGCAATCCCAGCATGAACAGCCACGAATACGGCGCGTGGATGGTGCTGGAGGAGGTGGAAGTCAAAAGGAAACTCAGAGGCTGCTTGGGAGCGAAGATCCATAGAGCGCCCATCAGCACAAGAACGCCAAGGATGTGGACCGTGACGCTGAGATCGTTGAGCCAGGCCACCCAGCGAATTCCATAGTGATTGATGAACCCATGAGAGGCAAGGATTAGAGCGTAGGTGAGGAGCAAAACCTTGGCCGAGGCCTCCAGCCCAAGGATTGGCGCAAGGAATTGAGCGCAGCCGTAGTCGATGGCAGCAAGTGCCGCCACCAACCCCACAATATTGAGCAGCGCGGTGAACCACGCCCAGGTGGGGCCGCCCAACTCCGCCGACCAGTGATAGGTACCTCCGGATGTGGGCAAAGCCGAGCAAAGTTCCGCCATGCTCAACGCCACAAACAGTGTGCCGGCCGTAGCCAGAGGCCAGCCCAGGGTCATTTCCAGCGGGCCGCCCATCTGCAACCCGTAGTCAAACAGGGTGACTGCGCCGGTGAGAATGGAAATAATGGAAAAGGAAATCGCAAAGTTTGAGAAGCCCCCCATGCTCCGTAGGAGCTCCTGAGCGTATCCAAAGCCCGCAAGTTCCCTGGCATCGTGTTGGGCCTGGCTCAGCCGGCTCGTTTTGGGCGCCGCCAAATCGTCCCTTCCCTTCCTTCGCGTATTGATCTTTAGTTGTTTGCCCGAATTGAGGTCTCCAATATTATTTTCTGCCGCAGCGGAACGTCAAGGTAGAAGTAACCTCCCCAATCCGTCGATAGCGGCATTGGGAGCCAAGCGGAGTTCGGTGCAATCGGAAAAGTGATGCTCGCGTGGTCCTGGGCGTGGGGCGAAGGAGAAGCGCTTCGCGGGCCGACACCTTCCGGCGCTG
>Ga0208034_1000818_pt1 | contig 22047 bp, 20 predicted proteins | sample June2015DPH_8_10_FD_184699 | JGI IMG/M metagenome (GOLD analysis project Ga0208034, IMG submission 184699) | Peatland microbial communities from SPRUCE experiment site at the Marcell Experimental Forest, Minnesota, USA - June2015DPH_8_100... | ecosystem: Environmental > Terrestrial > Soil >...
TTTCAAAATAACCAAAAATTGTGCTTGACGGGCCCGTGACCGATTGTTATAGTTTTGCAGACTCATAAAGTAACCTCCAAGGAGCGAAGACACGATGGACACCCTGCGCCGTTTTTTGTCAATAACCATTTTTCTCTGCTTGATGACAATGATAACGACTTTCATCGCTCAGGCTCAGACACCTTTATATTATGTTCCGACCGGTCCGTGTCGCTTGGCGGATACGCGCGACTCCCATCAGCCCCCCGGATTCGGGACTGACGCCACGCTGATAGGAGGCGTAGCTCGGGCATTCATCCCTTCAAACAATCCCAACTGCCATATCCCCAACGATGCGGCAGCGTACGCGCTGAACCTCACTGTGGTCCCGCCTGGCTACTTGGATTACGTGACAGTGTGGCCCGACGATGAGGCGACACAGCCTGGAGTGTCCACGCTGAACTCTTGGGATGGTCGCATAAAAGCAAACTCCCTCATCGTGGGAGGAGGTGCCAAGGACGGTGGCTTTTACGTCTTTGCCACCGACAATACGGACGTCGTGTTGGATGTCACTGGCTACTGGGTCACTCCGGAGTTTTTTAGTAACGATGTCGGGCTGATGTACTCCCTCCTTCCGGGCGTGGTACCCTGCAATGTGTATAACAGCCTGAACGGGAACCAGGGAGGGATGCCAATACTGGCCAATACCGTGACCAATATCAACGTTGCGACTGGCAACCCGTTTTGTAATATACCCGGAAACGCCAAAGCGTACGCGCTGAACTTTACGGCAATACCGGCGGGTGGTGCGCCTGCGCCTATAAGCTACTTCCAGGCGTGGCCAGGGGACCAACCCGTTCCCCCGCATACTTCTGTTCTTAACGCTCCAACGGGCACGACGGTTGCGAATATGTCGATCGTGGAAACATCAGATGGCACGATTAATGTGTATTCCACCGCTGACACGAACCTGAGTATCGACGTCTACGGGTACTTTGCCGACGCTAATACCAGTCCTAATGAGCTAGCGTTGTATCCTGTGGTACCCGCTCGTTGCTGGGATACGCGGCCGAACCCGATCGACCTGGGTCCGTACGGTGTCGATATTCACACAACTAATAGCCCGTGCTATTCCTCCTTCGAGCCGGACTTCCTTCCCAATGCGGAGGCTTATGTGCTCAATGCAACGGTGATTCCATTGACCAGTGGAGGGATCCCGGAGGCATTGGGTGCACTCTACGTTTGGACGTCCGGCATGGCACTGCCTGAGCTGGCGGTTCTGGAGGCATTGGATGGGGCGGTTACTTCGAACATGACGATCACGCCCAGCCTGTTCGCGCTGAACAGCCCGGGTGCGGTTTCCACTGACGCAAGCAATCCGACCAACATGGTCCTCGACGTGAGCGCTGTCTTTCAAACCGATCAGCTCAGCGTTGCTAGCAGCCATCTGCCGGATGCACAGGACAACGTTACTTATTATGCCCCGGCGTCTACGGGGTTTCAAATGATTGGGTGGGGTGGCGTTGGTCCGGGCCCGGGGGGGGTACCGGGGTACACCTGGACTGGTGGGGGGTTCCCGGCTGCTCTTGGGATTAGTGCGAGTGGCCTAGTTTCCGGTTGCCCGACAGCTTCCCCTGGCACATACCAGCCAGTTGCTCAGGTGACTGACCCTGCGGGCAATGTCTCGACGCTAACAGTGCTTTCTATCAATGTCATTGGGCCTCCTCCTCCTCCTCTGATCTCAACTGTGCTCCTGCCGCCTGCGCCGGTCAACCAGCCCTACAGTTTTCAGCTGGCTGTCGGCGGAGGATTGGCGCCCTTCACGTGGACCTATTCACCGACCGGTCCACCAACCTGCGTGGGTAACGTCTGCACCGGCTTGCCGGATAACATGACCATGTCATCCACCGGCTTGATCACGGGAGCGCCGCCACTGGCGGACAACGGTAACACCTACACATTCGCTGTGACGGTTACTGACTCTGAGTGCCTCAGCGGGTTAACCGATACCGTTCTGCTCTCCATTACCGTACCCCTTACTATGTAACGTACGCGGAGTGGTGAGTGGCAACTACGTGGATAAGGCTCCTGGGTAATAGCCCGGGAGCCTTATCACAAAGAGAGACTGGTCGCGAATCAACTAGCACTTTCGGGCTCGGCTCAGCGGTGTTTGGAGGGAGAGGGCTCAAAGTTGACTTTACATATAGGAGAAAAGGTTATGATGAGGAGTAGGTTATTGGCAATCACAGGGCTTGTGTCATTCGCTCTGGCCACCTCGGCTCTGGCAGTCGCTCAATCGAGTGACACATTGAGTCCCAAGGGTACCGCATTGAGTGCCACCAAGACGCAGATTAAGTCAACTGGCACTAAGCCGACACACCACCAATCGCCTCCGCCGCCAGGGGCGGTTAGGCCTACAGGCACGGTGACCATACCAGCCAGCAGCAATAAAACTGCCAAGGGTTTTGCCCACACCAACATTGAGATCTTTGTACCTAAGGGACAGCCCAGTATAGCTATCCCTGGCCCCGCGGTGCCGGTTAGCCAATTTGTTGAAACTCCTGCGTCGCTGGGTTGTGTCTACAACGTTGGCCCGCAGTACGCGGGATGTAATCCGGCAACCGGCCGCACTAATCACCCTACTGGTGGTTGGGGTGCGATCGCGTTGGTGGACGCATTTGACAACCCGAGCGCCGGACCTGATCTTGTCTTTTTCTCTAAGTCCATGGGCCTAGCCCCCATTATCCTTGACCCTTTTGCCGGAGCCAACTTCCATAAGATCTCCGCTGACACAAGATGGGGAGACCCCTTGGGCCTAGGCTGGACGGCGAGTTGCAGTACAGGCGTCGGTTACCCTCCCCCCGACCCGGGCTGGGGCTTGGAGGAGGATCTGGACATCGAGTATGCCCACGCGATGGCGCCCAGTGCCACGATTCTCCTGGTAGAGGCCTGCAGTAACAGTTACCAAGACCTGTTTTTTGCTGAAATTGTGGCCCAGATACTGATTGAAGATTATTATCCTGGTGGCGACATCTCCAACAGTTGGTCGGGAGGCGAGGACCCAGCCCAGCTCGGAGACTGGAGCCTTCTTCCGGCCTCTGGATGGGACAACGTTTTCTACCGCTTTGCACCGCCGAACACCACCTTCTTTGCGTCGGCTGGCGACTTTGGCTGGGGGGCTGGATATCCGAGCACCAACCCTTGGGTAATCTCCGCAGGCGGCACCTCGGTCTGGCGTGACAGGATAGGCAATTACCTTGCGCAAGGCTGCTGGGGTAATCTCTACGGTGCTTCTGGTGGCGGTCCTAGCGCCGTTGAGATCTACCAGGATACGGATATCGAAGAAGGGCCTGGGCCTTGGACTAACTATCAGTATCAACTGTTCGGTGGAACCCCGGGCTTTACTCCTGCGCGGGACACTCCTGACATTGCCTTTGACGCCGATCCGTTAAGTGGCGTCTATGTCTATGATGGCGGTCTCTGGTACATAGTAGGTGGTACCAGCGTGTCTTCGCCCTCCTTGGCTGGGATCGTCAACAACGCGAACAACCGCTTCTCGCAGTTTAACCTGACGTTCCCGGAGTTCTACACGCCAGAAGAACTCAACTACATCTATAGTCAGCAGGACGCCTATACGACGTTTCCGGCTAACTGGTCCGAGGTCACCTTTGGGGATAACGGCGCATGTTCCTTCGGCATATGCCCAGGGATCGGTGTCGCGTACAATGAGTGCACCGGCCTTGGATTTCCGCTCGGCAAATTAGGCAAGTAGAGTTTGGCGTACAATCAAGGATGATGTTCTTCGAGGCCCTGTCAGGCAGGGCCTCCTCTTTTTGTCCGCAGCGCAAGCTTCTAGACACCGGGTCTCTAGCGAGTGCCCCGCCCAGTCGGCTCCGCTCCGGCAAGTCAGCTCAGAGTCTTAGGCACCGTTCGTTCTACGGGTTAGGACTAGCACGCCTTTGAGTGTCGAGCTTTACTTGGCTCCGGATTGTTCGCACGAATGCGGCTAAATCTTCGGAGGCGTGCAGTAGCGCCTCATCGCCGCCCGATGCCTGGTGCTGAATGCATTGCAGATCCCCACTCAGCTTACCGGCATACGAGATCCTGGTTGTGGTTCCGAAGGAGGATGATCTCATGCAAATCCCGATCGGGATTCTGCTGACATCGCCAATCTCTGTCAGCAGACGCCGCAGCTTGTTGGCGTCGATCGTTCCCGGAGGATACTCCCGCTTCGCCCCCAGAGCCTGCGTGCTATTACTAGGCATTGCAGTCGCGCTGCCGTCACTGTGTATGACAAGGTTGTAAGCCACGGTGTTGGTGGAGCCCGATTGAATTATGGTGGCCAAATCTCCTGCAATGCCAGGCTTCTTTTCCTGATCCGCCGTGGCCGTGGCTTCGCTCGTGGGTGCCCTCTGTGAGGCGGCAGGGCTGCTTGGCAGCAATCCCGCCGATGCGAGCAAATTTAGGGGGACGAGGCACAGGCCAAAGCCGAATAACCAACGCCACACGGATGCTTGCGGCCCTACTGCACCGCGTTCGGACGCCTTGTCAATTTCTGTGAGCATGTTTCCTCCTTCGTAGGCCGATGGAGCGCGCATCATTCTCTGGAGCGCACGCGAAACGTCATTATCAGGGCCGTGGTTTGCTGCCTGGATGCGCCAGGTCAACATTAGACTCGCGACCTGCTTATGATTGCAAACCCGTGTGCATATACAAAAGCGCGTCTCGAGTGAAGGAGCTTGCCCACCGTGCGATCTGCTAGCTTCGATCTCGATGATGCCCTCCGGCACAATGTAGACATTAGGAATTCAGGCGGTGCTGGTTGGGGCGGAAGACTGCTGATTTCGGCTTACATCACAGCAATGAATGGCTTCAATTCGAGATCGTCCTCCGACGCCAGCTTCGTGGCGAGCGAACGCGCAAGGGCTCGATCTTCGTATCGACCAACGCGCACCAAATACCAAAGCTGGCGGGCCGAATCCTTGCGCTCTACGACGTTCACGTCGGGATAGCTTTTGTTCTTCAGGCCGTCCGCCAATCGATAGGCATTCTCTTTGACTTTGAACGCGCCAACTTGGACGAAAAAATACTGCTTCGTATTGCGAAATGCATTCAGAGTCCTAAGGTCTTTGGAAGCCGAAGCGGGGGGAATCTCCGACGATGTTGGAGCAGCCGTTCGCACATTTGGCGAAAGCGCGGCGGAAGATGCCGGCTTATTTTGGCCCGACCTCCCGGTAACGACTGTCGGTGCAGGGTGCAATGCGGGATCAGCGGGCACAACCGAGGAGACGTCGACTGGAACCTGCTCATTCCCAACCGCAGGTTGGGGCACGGGGCCGGGTTGCGCCGGCCCTGGTTCTAGAGGCGGTGCAGCTTTTGCAACGCCCTTTTGCAGAGGTGCAGGGCATCCGCAATTTTCTTGCGCAGGCAGCGCATCGCTAATGCGGCCGCGCTGGAACAGCACAGCGTTGTCAGGTCGTACCTGATAGGTAGCATCCCCCTTCGTCTCGGAGACTATGACTGCAGCCGCGTTCGACGGCAGGGACTGCACGCAAGGTGTCGCCTTGCGGTGTGACATGAACTGCAACGTGCACTGTTCCGGGTCCTGGCATCAGCAGGCGCAAATCGGGAGTAAGCAGCGTGTCGGCAGAAGTGCTGAGGGAATAGTTCATCTCCAGGGTCCCGCTGTTCAGGTTGAACACTAACGCGTTCCCATGTTCTGACGCGGTGATCACGACCTTAGTGCCGGGACACACCAACAGATTTCCGCCACGGGCCAGCCTCAACGTGGCGGTCTGCAATCCTGCTTCGATCGAGGAGCCGCTCAGTACGCTGGTATTTGCGCCGGCCAGAGTGATCGACCCTGGCACACTGGCGCCCGTGGCGTACCCGAGAACGTTGGTGCGGAACATATGTAAGAATCCGGCCAATCCCGGCTGCGTCTGGATTTCGGATTGGGGAACTTTTCAAACCGGATATCTGTCGCTTCCGACTGTCTGGAGCAATAGCGGAGCCGACTACGGCGCCGAAGCAGCGAGGGCTCTGAGCTTCATGACGACGTTCACAGTTGGTGGCTGCAGGGGAGAGGATCCATCGAATTTCTTTACGAACAGCGATGCCGCTGACCTGGGCATCGTGTTTCACCACGAGCCGCAGTGGAGCATCCCGCCCCTATAGTGAGCGCAGAGAGTTCGCCCCGCCACCTTGGCTTGATGAGCAACTGGAAGCCGATTGATGCTGTGAGATGCGGTATGTGCCGCAAGTTTCTCGATTCACTCCCCGCGTGATGCAATGCTGAACTGAAAGGCGTCAAGCTCTGTAGTCAGTTGGAACACGGAATCCCAACCGGAGAAAGGAAGAGGCAAGGGACGGACACTTTGTCCGCCCCCTTTTCGTGTCACTTAGCTGTCACCGTTAGGCTAACGCTCGTCGAGTGTCTTTGCGTAAGGCTGGTACCAGTGATGGTCAACGTGAACGTTCCCGTCGGAGTGCTAGAAGTGGTTGAGACGGTCAGGGTTGATTTTGCCGGAGACGGCGGCAAGGTGAACGAGGCTGGGTTGAGTGTGCAGTGGCTTTGCGAAGGACAGCCCATGAGGCTCAGGTTAACCCTTCCCGTGAGCCCATTCAGTGCTGTCACCGTCGCAGTATAGGAGGTGATGGAGCCGCGCACGATCGACCGACTGGAAGGGGAGGCGGAGATGGAGAAGTCGGGCGCAGCAACCACGGTCAGGGTCACTGTGGTGCTCTGCTGCATGCCCCCTCCGCTGCCGGTCACAGTGATGGGATAGGTTCCCTTCGGCGTACTGCTCCGCACTGTGATCGTCATGGTTGATTTGCCCCCGCCCGGGGCAGGAATTGGATTGGGATTGAAACTTACCGTCGTCCCTGTTGGCAAGCCTGACACCGACAGACCGACGGGGCTGTTGAAGCCGCCGCTTACGGTCGTCGTGATCGTCGATGTTCCTGTGTGTCCTTGCTGAACGCTGAGCGAAGCCGGCGAGGCGGAAATGGTAAAGCTGGCCTGTTGCTGTGCCGTCACTGTCAGCGTAACCGTCGTGCTGTGCTGGATGCCGCCGCCATTGCCCGTCACCGTGATGGGATAAGTTCCGGTCGCCGTGCTGGCGCCTACCGCGATGGTCATCGTCGAGTTGCCCCCGCCCGGGGCAGGAATTGGATTGGGATTGAAACTCACCGTCGTCCCTGACGGGGCTCCTGAAGCCGACAAACTGATCGCGTTATTAAAGCCGCCGCTGATGGTCGTGGTAATGGTCGAGGTTCCCTGGTTGCCTTGCTGAACCGAGAGCGAGGACGGCGAGGGCGAGATCGTGAAGTCCGGCGAAGGCGGGCCGCCGCAGCCTGGGAACCGCAGGGACGCCAGCCGCGTGCTCCAGTCGAAGGTCGTTGTCACCGTGTAGTACTGATTGGTGTACCAGAAGGTACAATCGTCGGCAGCGTCGATTGCCATGCTGGTGTAGTCTCCCCAGCGATTGTAGGAGTCGCTCTGTGACCCGCTGCCGGCGACGATGGAAGCCTCCGATTCCATCGTGCCCAGCCCGTCGCCCGGCACGCGCCCAGTGAAGCTGATCGATGGGTACATGCTTGAACTGGAGACGCTGTAACCCAGAGCGATGTCCTGCGCACTGTCCATGGCGATCGAGCCCATCCAGCGATAGTTGCTGTCAGGGGCAAAGGTGCCCTGCTGGTACACCGACAGGCTGGTCGAATTCTCTGACGCGCGCAACTCGTACCAGCGCTCGCCCACGGAGCTACCGGCAGTCACCGAATGACTCACCAGCCAAGTTTGGTGGTCGCCGCTGAAATTGCGGTAGGCCAGGCGGTACATCAAGCGATCGCCAAGCGAATCGAGCTGGTCGGAGACGCCTTTCTGCGGGATACAGGTGCCGAAACCACCGCACGCCAGGCTGAACGACGCCACACCAGGAATCGGCATGCTCCCGCCGGAACCGGTGAAGGTGGAGTTCGAGGGAGTGGTGAAATCCACGTGGAACAGGTACTGGTAAATGCTAGAACCACCCTCGTCGATAGTGCCCAGAAAAAGCTCCTGTTGACCCGAGGGCGGAGGAGTGGCAACGGAATCGAGATCGGCGGGCAGCAGGCTGGTGTCGAAGGTGCCGGCCTGGAAGCAGATCTGCTTTGCCGTGGAATCCCCGGTCAGCATCTTGGCCCGTTCATAGGCACAGGCATACGCCCCAACAAAGGTATTGCCGCCGGTTCCAAAGTTGTTCTGGCTCTGATAATAGGCATCGGACCAGATACCCAACTTCGGGTAATCGGGAAAGCCGGGCTGGGAGAATTGGTAAAGGTAGTAGCTTCCGGTGGCATCGGCAGTCTGCGACACCGCGACGCACGTATAGTAGGGCGGCCCGGCGAACACGTTCTGGGCCAGCAGCCAGCGGTGAGCAACCTTATCCCATTGGGCGATGATATCGCCGTCGTTGTTGTTAGCGCACGCTCCGCCGAGGCTACTCCAGAGCGTGTTGCCCTCGATAGGCCCGGCGACGACGGCGCCGGTCGCCTTGTCAAATACGGCATAGGACACGTTCACCCACTGTACGACCTGGGTATCGCCGACCGCCAGATTTACGTCGGTCGGGACATACTGCACCGAGTAGCCGGGAAAGCCGTTACCGACGCCAAGCAGGTTCAGCCCAATCGTGGCGCTGACCAAAGGCCCAATGGACGTTTGTAGCGCTCCGTCCTCAATGGCTTGTCCGCGCTGAGCGGCTTCCTTCAGTAGTTGCAGCTTCGGGTACCGGACTGGCGGCGCCTCATGAAAACCCCACTGAGGCGAAACCTCCGTTGCCATGTCACGCAACGGAGGCGACACGTCAAAATGGATCGGATAGTTAACTGCCGGATTAGTGAGCACCGAAGGCTGGTTGGGTGTCCCCTGCGCCGATGCCAGAACGGCTGGCATGAACGCTAGGAGGAGTATGATAACAAGGCTTAGCGCCAGGCTGACGTGCCTGCTTTTCATGTAATCTCCTTCGTGGTCAGTGGTTCAACGGAATTCTGACTCTCGATTCCGGAACCTTGCAGCAATATTTTAGAGGACTCGCCTGCTGAAACATAGTACGAAAATCGTTCCCAGGCGGCTGAAAAAGGACAGTCACTGGTGGGATGTCTGTACTATATTGGCACAAAGCCTCCGCGTAGGCAAGCTGCTGTGATTTAACAACGATGGTATAGGGCCGGTCGCAGCGAACGTGGCCTTCCTTCCCGCGTCAAGTGCTTGAATTCACTTTTCAGTTGCTCTGTCTCGCGTATGGTCCCGGAAGCGCTTATGAACACCCGCACAGGTCTGATCTCCTTACTGCCGTACGAAGCTCATTTTTTCTACTGCTGGGATGGCGGTTTCGAGGACGACGGCTGCGTGGCTCCCGCCGATGCGGCTGGCACAGGCTTTTTGAAGTATGCCTCGTCCATCCAGACATCAACTTTCTTTTTCATCGCGTCTATCTCGGCGTCCATCTTCTGTTGCTGCAACTTGCTCTTGATCTCTGCCGCAACCTCTTTCAGTTCGGGGCGTTGATGTGCAAGAACTTTGACCACAATGAAGGCTTGGGGAGTATCCACAATTTCAGAAACCCCGCTGTCGGGCACGTCAAAGGTTGCTTTCTCCAGGGCTGGTATCATCACCCCTCGCCGAAAGGTCCGCGGCTTCTTATCGATCATCATGACGCTGATGGACGTAGCGAAAGTCTCTGCAACCTCCTCGACGTCCTTTCCGGCCAGCAGGGCCTTGCGGATCGATTCCGCTGTGCTTCTTGCATCTTCAAGGGGTAATCCCTGCGTAGGATCTTCGCTGCCTTGAGGCCTCTTGCGAATGAGAAACTCGCGGACTTGAACCGTCTCAAATTCTGATCGGTGTGCGCCGAAATATTGGCTGACTTCCCCTTCTGTGATCTGGACCTCGCTTGCCATTTTCTGGTACTCGGCTTGGGCAAGCGTCTGGGCACGCTGCAGTTCAAGCTGGGATCGGATGGCAGGAGTTAAGTCGAGATGTTGGTCTAACGCTCGCTGAGAAAGCAGGATCATCTTTACATAGTCTTCGCCGACGGGCTGTCGGCCCCGCGTAGCTACCATGGCCTTTCCTTTGGGGCTCAGATGGGACACAGCTTCGTCGATCTCGGATTGAGTCACCTGGGTAGAGCCAACCTTCAGAACCACCTGCTGGCCGGACGTTGCCGCAGATGGGCTCGCAGTGGTCTCCGCACTGACCCCGGGCGTTGACCCACCTTCCGCGGTTTTCGGAGGGGTTGCAGGCTGCTGGGCGTTAACCGCCAAAGCAATCACGATAATTGCCAGACACGCTCCCCCTATCTTACTGTTGCCCATTGAGCCTACCTATTATCTGTGAATGTCGAAGCTAGTCATGCGAAAGTACAAACTTGCTCGCTTCGCGTTCGCCTCGATCCGGCACTCGAATCGTGGCTTCCCACTGCGCCTGAAGGTACTTTGCGACAAGCGATGTCTGATGTGAAGGCTCCCCGTCGGCGCCTTTTCAGGCTTCCGACGCAACAAACAGCCCGGTCTCAACAGCGACCTGCTGTTTAGACCGGGTCTCACTGGAACTCCAGTTCCTACAAGCGCAGCTTCGCGGTTTTGCTACTAATCGGTTGCCGCCGCTACGCCAGCCGAGAAGACAGCGAATTGGTTTGGGTAAAAACCCTGCGTATTGGCATTAACCAGTTTACCTCCCAAAAAGTACTCGGAGAAAAAGTACGACTGGTTCCTCGGCTCGGGCGTACCGACGGCGTCCGGCGGCGGTATGTCGGGAACGTTCGACTCGTAGACCAACTGCTCACCACCGCCACCTACGGAAGTCTCGACCGTCACGTTCTCCCAGTACTGCGCTAACCTAGTCTGGCCATGTGAAGTGCCACTAAGTGTGCAGGTCTCTATTGACACTGCCGTTGTGTACTCCTCGTAAGTGTCGAAGTAAAGCCGCCCGGTGTCGGTCAGTACGGGAGTGGCGATGCCAGAACAGATTGGCGTACCGCCAGGACTAGCCGAGATGGCCCACGCGGCATCTACGATCCCTGTCGGCGGATAGGGGTAGTACTCGTTGTTTACATACAGAACCCCCACATTCCATTTAGCAAACTGCGGAACGATGAACGGACTATAGACAATTCCGTCGATTCCGAGGTCATCGCTGACCTGGTTCCATAGACCATCGGCCAAGTAACTGAGTGGATCACCATCGCCACCGTAGAAAAAGCTCCCAGGGAGCGGCTGGTGGTGAGAGTTCAATCCCTTCCCGGTCAGGTGCTGCTGGTGGATGGTCGCCGTCGGCGAGGGTCTCTGCGCCAACGCCGACCCGCTAAAGACCAAGGCCAACGTAACAACCAGTGCAGTCAAGCAAACCAAATTCTTCATCATCTCGGTTCTCCTTTTTTTCGCACTTCACTTTGCTAGCGCCCGAGCATTACAGCTGCGGGGTCGCCGCGATCCGGTTTGCGTGATCTCCAGTCTCGCTTCGGGTCCGGCAGCGGCGATTGCCAGAGGCGAACGAAACCATCTGGGAAACAGAAACGATTACCACTTCCATTTCCTTTGCTGCATGGCCCTTGAAGCGCAAGGCTGACAGAGAGAGAGTCTGAAGAAAGTCGCTTCGAAATGGCGCGGCCTGCCCCACATAAGCTGGAACGTCGTAGGCACCAGCAATTCTTTCGTCCCTGAGGTTAACCCCCTGTGGTCGCGAGACAACACGACACCTTCGCGGCCCTCGCTTGCGCGGTTACACTCGTTGAGATGGTACGACGCTGTTCTCGCAAATGTCAACCCAAAAATTCTTTCCGACAAAAATTCTTTCCGATTCGAGATGAGCCTGGAGAAGGAGATTCGAGCGCAAGGCGCCTGGGGGGGGCCGGCAAACTCGTTGGGCATGCCGGCAGGAGTGATGCGGTGGCGAATACCAGCATCATCAACCACGCATCGCGGTCTTCCACGCGCAGAAACAAAACCGAGAGGCCCACAATAAGGAACAGGACGGGGAACGAATTCACCACCTCCTGCCCGGTTCTGCTTTGGTGCTTCAGAGCGTAACCTTCACAGCGTGGTGCCGCGGCTCGCGCTTCATATGGACAGCACCCCGAGAGTTCGTCCGAATGCTGGCAGCGTCACGCTGGCTTGCGATGAGGCTATGCATGACATGCAGTACAGAGACGAAAATTTGCGAAGCGAAGCCAATAAGCCTTTTGTTATCAGCAAGTCATTAGACCGTAGCAAGAACCGTGTCAAGATTTGTGCGGTCCCCCGCCGCCCGCGAGGTCTTGAGATGCGCTACTTCGCCCTACCGGAAAACATACCGCTGCTTGTCATCAGGATTGCGGGTGCCGACCAAGCTCGCGTTCCTACTGCCTGCGGGGCAACCGTGTCTGCCAGTTTCACCGCCCATCTATTCGATGTCGCGTACCATGATTGGCAAGTCGAACTCCTGCGCTGCCGAGAATAGAATGGAAACCCGGCTCCCCGCCGCTATTTACACACGCAGCTTGACATCACCACCCGCGGCGGAAACTTGCACGCATGTGACGCGCTGTGATAAGAGAGGATGGAGGGAACAAAGGGTCGGGGCGCAGCCTCAAGGGCATTCCTCGGAGTTGCCGACCCACTTGCTATCCACATTCAATTACAAGGGGCCTTTTATGAAACATGCTTTTGAAGCACGGCGGCACAGTTATCTAAAGAGCTGCGTCTTCGCCGCTGCCTTAACTATGATCGGGGTATGCTTGCCGCAAGGACTAGCCGCTCAATCGTCTCATGGCGGCAAGAATATGTTTACTATTAGGAACGTGAGTGAATGTGAGGTCTCCATATCAGTGGCAAACACTGACGGCAGTATATCTTTGGCCTTTCAACTCGCTCCGGGAGTTCTCTTGCAACCGGGAGAGGTTAGCGCGGGCCCGGAGAGAATGCTCGTACCGAAGATGTTTAATGCTGATTTTCCGAAAGGCACATACAAGGTGACCATAAGTACTGCTAAGACTAAGAAGACCGATGTAGCTTTGCCAGATTCGCTCTATCGAGTGGTTCTACACGCGGCTGACGTATGTCCGGACAAAGTTCCCACCGCTCCTTCCTCAAAGAGCGAACACCAATGACGCAGCAATGAATAAGATTTCTCAACGGGCTTAGCAGAACTTCCAACACCTACCCAGACTTCGCTTGAACCGGCCTGAAGCCAGGCTGGTCCATTGAGAACGCAATCGGCCACCGGGTGAGAGCTTGCCAGCGACAGTACAATTCCAACGAGCCAGGCGATCGCGCCGAACGCTACTGGTCGTATGCGCCTTGCTCACGTGCCGATGCCGCCGCTTATCTCCCGCTGTCGCAGCAGTGATTGCCTGGCCTGCACAGACCTTCACAACGCTGCTGAATCTCGACCGTAAGCGTCTGAGCAACACACCTTTTCGACGAGAAGGGTGTGTGGTGAAGTGGCTGGATGAATGGAAAACAGAAAATGTCAACACGCCGCCGACGCACCCGCGCGGAAGTTCAGGAGTTAGTGGCGGAGTTTGTAGGCAGTGGCATGCGACGCAGCGAGTTTTGCCGGAGTCGGGGTTTGAGCTTCGGCACGCTTGACCGTCATCTGAAGAAGCAACGCTGGAGGAGAAAGACTAGAAGAGCTTCGGCCGGCCGGTTGGTGCCGGTGGAGTTGGCCGCTAGGAAGTCGCCGACACAGCACGAACCGAGTTGTGGGCTGGCCGTGGTGCTGTCGGGCGGGCGCCGGATCGAGGTACATCCTAATTTTGATACCGACACGTTCGAGCGCCTAGTGAGTGCGCTGGAGCGGGGGTAAACGGTGTTTGGATTGGGTCCCGCCACCCGGATCTATCTGGCCGCCGGAGTCACCGACATGCGCAAGGGGTTCGAGGGCCTGTACGGTCTGGTCCGCGACCGATTGTCGTGTGAGCCTCTGAGCGGGCACCTGTTCTTGTTCTGCAACGCCCAGCGCAATCGGTTGAAGGTCCTCGTCTGGGATGGTAGCGGACTCTGGGTCTGTGCCAAGAGGTTAGAGAAAGGGCGTTTCAGCTGGCCGCAATCCGGCGATACGCAGGGCAAGGTCGTCCTGAGTCACGAAGAGCTCTCTCTCTTGTTAGGTGGGATCGATCTGGCCAAAACCAAGCACAAGCGGTGGTACCGGAAGGCTCCGCCAGAAGGGCATGCTGCCGCATAAATGCTTGCACGTTGTGGGCCGACTCTGTTAAATCAGTAGCCCATTGTGAGTGAAGCTCCTCCCATTCCTTCAGCGCCAGCCGATCTGGAACTCATCGCACAACTGAAGAGCCGGCTGCAGTACGCGGAGCTGAGGATTCGTGTGCTGGAAGAGCGTCTGCGGCTGATGCGGATCGAAAAGTATGGAGCGGGCGGCGAAAAACTTTCCCACGCGCAAATGGAATTGTTCGCGCTTGAACCCGTCGTCAGTGAATTGATGGTGCAGGGGGAAAGTGAGCCCGCGCTGGTGCGGCGCCCGACGCACAGATCCTGCAAACATCCGGGCCGCCAAGAATTGCCGCCGAGTCTTCCTCGCGTGGAGCGGATACTGCCCTGCACACCGGATCAGCGCGTGTGCAAGAGTTGTGGCAAAGAGACTGTGGTGATCGGCTACGAGGAGAGTTCCCAGCTGGATGTGGAGCCGGCGAAGTACTTCGTATTGGTCACGAAACGAGAGAAACGGGCTTGCCGGTCGTGTGAAGAGCTCGGAGTGGTCTCAGCACCGCTGCCACCACGGATCATCGAGAAGTGCCTGGCGAGTGACCGCATCGTCATAGACACGGTCATCAGCAAATATTGCAATCACACGCCCCTGCATCGGCAGAGCATGATTCTGAAAAGAGACATCGGCTTGGAAATCAGCCGAGCGACTCTGGATGGCTGGGTCCTGAAAGTCGGCGAGTTGTTGATCCCTATGGTCGCGGCGATGAGGCGAGAATTGATTAGCGGAAGTTACATTCAGGCGGACGAAACACCGGTCGATGTCCAGATGCACGAGGGCCGAGGAAAGAATCATCAAGCCTATTTGTGGCAGTACGGCCGACCCGGAGGAAGCGTGGTGTTCGACTTCCGTCTAGGCCGTGGACGCGATGGACCGAAGCGGTTCCTGGCACAGTTCGAAGGCATTCTCCAAACGGACGGCTATACGGCCTACGACCAGATCGGCGGGCCGAGAATGGTACATGCCGCTTGTTGGGCTCATGCTAAAAGACAGTTTTTCGAGGCGGTGCAGCTAAATCCACGAGACCCGGTTGCAACTCCGATTGTGGCCCGGATGGACGAACTGTTTGCCGTCGACGCGGAAGCTCGCCGCAGAGTAATTGGTCTCACTGGGCGTCATGCTCTGCGCCAGGAAAGAGCCAAGCCTCTCCTGGACGATATCCGCAGCAAGATCGAGGCGGCACAGTCCGTTGCATTGCCCTCCAGTGCACTAAGCAAGGCCTGCCAATACGCGCTCGCACTTTGGAGGAAACTTACACGATTCCTGGAATATTCGGAACTTGAGCTGAGCAATAACCTTGCGGAAAATTCAATGCGTCCCGTGGCTCTGGGCCGGAAGAACTGGATACACATCGGCAGTCCACAGGCGGGACCTAAGGTTGCGGCGATTTTGTCGGTCGTAGAAAGTTGCCGCCGATTGAAACTCCCAGTGCGCAACTATTTGGTCGCGGTTCTCCCCGGGTTTGCCGATCTCCCGATCCAGCGCCTCCCAGACCTTACTCCTGCTGCGTGGGTCGCCCAGCATCCATAAACTCAAGACACGGGGTTGTAGCGTAACCCCATTCGTCGCAAGCTGGGCGCTAGGTTTGGCAAAAGCCACAAGCTCTGGATTCGGCGGTTAGAGACGGGCGTACTCGGCTTTGGCTTGCTTGTAGATGGGGATGTCGGGATCGGCATCTTTCCAGAGGCTGAGGAAATCCTGATACGATTTGCGCGCGGCGGCCGTGTCGCCCATCATCTCCTGTGCGCGGCCGATCTGCAGATGGGCTAACGCACCCTTCATGTCGCTTTCCAATATCCCAGGATGGTCGAGAAGCTTCTGAAACTCTACCGCCGCCTGGCGTCCTTTTCCGGCTTGTAGGTAAGCCAGACCGCGCAGGTAAGCGGGTATCAGGAAAGCGTCACCGAGGTCGTAAGGAATAGAGGGGGCCAGAATGTCGATGGCCTCGTTTGGTTGGTTCCTTCCCAGCGCAACTGCGGCCCGCACCTGTGGGATCCGGACATATTGGATCTCAGCGTCAACAGGATGTTCACGCGCGAACTTGTCAGCAATTTCATTTGCCTGCACAAATTTGCCAGAGAGGGCGAATGACAGGGCCACCTGCGGTGTAACGTCCGGTCCAGTGCTCAACGCCAACGCCTCCGCAGCGACACGGCGCGCACCCTCTATGTTGCCACTCTCAGCTTCCGCCAAGGCCTCCCATGTCTTCCACTGGGCTGCCCTTTCCGGTGAGCCGGCCTTTTGTGCCAAGTCAGCGGCTGCTGCGGACAGCTCTCGCGCCTGTTTCATTCTGCCGTAGTAGGCCTCCGAACGGGAATGCTCCGCCGTCTGAAGGTCTTCGGTTAGTGGCTTGCCTTTTGCCGACGCAAGCAGATCGCGCATGGTGGCGCTATCGCGCTGCAAGAAAGCGATTGTGTAGCGGACGGCATGCAGGATGGGCGAGTCCAGCTTTCGCGCCCGGGCTTCCTCAGAGACCCTTATCGCGTCGTCAAAACGGTTCATCCGCACATAGGCAATCATCAGGGCATAAGCACAGGCAGCGTTGTCCGAATGGGGCGCGGATAGGTGGTGAACGGGTTCCGAGTCGCCGTCCAGCCACGCACGTAACTCTCTCTGGGAACGGTGCTACACTGAAACGAATACCGAATAAGGATGAGGCTTCTCTTGTCCACCTGTCCACATTTATTCCGGTCCCACCCCAACCTCAGCGATGAAGTGAATCGCAATATCGTGCAGTCGGAAATTGAAGGGGGCGTTTTCCTCAAAGATCTGCCACCCGCGACTGTGCTCGAGATTCAAACCCAACACCACTGTTACCTGGCAGTCCTTCTGAGCGACAACAACGCGTTTATCTCAGGACATCCCCAATACTGCCCAGAACCGATCCCGGTGGCCATTGTAGGTTCGACTTGGGGAGGTTCCATGCTTAAACAGCGCTTTGTCGGTCGAGGTATGCACCTGGAGTTTTGTCATCCGGAGTACCGGACACCGATTGTCACGTCACCTATCCGGGAAATCCGACAGCTAGAGATGGAACAAGTCCGAGAGCAATTCGCTGGTGTAGATCACTATGCATACAACGCCCGATGGGGCGGAAAAACGGGCGCAAAATATTCGCCAGAGTAGTTGTTTGATACGGGCGCGGTCCACTCTAGCCGCCACGCGAGATGGGCTTGGGGACGATTTTTTCACTCACCGTGGAGTGGCTTGGTTTGGGTCGCTTTCTTCTTCGCCTTAGCAATCCCCACACTGGCGAGAGTCCTTCGTGCCATGTGCGAGTCGGACAGCAAGTTGCCGTTCTCGCGGCAGCAAGGTTTTCCCCTCAGGCCACAAGGTTATCTCTCTGCCGCGACTCGGTGGTCTGCATCACCGCTACACAGTCGCGGCCTAAACCATCTACAGCCGTGAACTAGACTGCTGCATCATCAAGGGGAGGGGAAATCCATTCTGGCCCGTCGAGTCGAGCTCTTCCACTCCTTTCCAAGACGATCTTGTGATCGAAGACCTCACTCGCGGAGCTCCTTTCCATTCATAGAAAGCAAGATTTTCAGCGAAAAAACCAGGCGGCGTTTAGTTTTGACGAGCCACAGGGCACAACTGCCGACTGCTGGGACGCTGGAAATCCCAGAAAAATCTCCTTCCCCATGTCTTCAACCAGTGATATAGTCCTAACACTATATCCTCCGCGATTTGGCAAGTGATGCTCGGAACAACAATTTCCCACTACAAAGTGCTTGACAGGCTGGGCTCCGGCGGCATGGGCGTGGTGTACCGAGCCGAAGACATGCGCCTGGGGCGCGAGGTGGCGCTCAAGTGCCTGCCCCCTGAAGTCGCCAGTGACCCGCAGATGGTGGATCGCTTGGTGCGGGAGGCGCGATCTGCGTCCTCTCTGAACCATCCGAATATCTGCACTATTTACGAAGTTGATCAAGCCGACGGGCATCACTTCATCACGATGGAACTACTCGAGGGCCAGACGCTACGGGAGCGGATTGGAGAAGGCCAGATCCCCACGGACCAACTCGCCCGTATTGGCATCCAGGTCGCCGATGCCCTCGATGCGGCGCACAAAAAAGGTATTATTCATCGCGACATCAAGCCGGCAAACGTGTTTCTGACCAGCCGCGGCGAGGCTAAGGTCTTGGATTTCGGTTTGGCAAAGCTGGAAACATCGAAGCTTGCCGCCACCGCGACCGGTGTTACGGCCGCGCCCACCGGCAATGCTGATTCTGCGTTGACCAGTCCGGGCCAAACCGTCGGGACCATCGCATACATGTCACCGGAGCAGGCGCGTGGCCAGAAGTTGGACGTTAAGAGCGATCTGTTCTCCTTGGGTGTAGTGTTGTACGAGATGGCGACAGGCGAGCTGCCTTTTTCTGGCAACACCACGGCGCTCATCTTCGATGCGATTCTGAATCGCGAGCCTGTTCCCCTTTCTCGCTATAACGCCGGTCTCCCGCCCGCGTTTGGCAACATTGTCACCAAGCTGCTGGAGAAGGACTGCCGGCTGCGCTACCAGAGTGCGTCGGATGTCGTGGCGGACCTGCGCCGCCTGCAGCGTGACCGAAGTCCGGTCAAGACGGCCCCCGCAAGTCCCCCAACGGCACGCAAAGCGGGGAAGACCATCGATTCGTTGGCGGTGCTGCCGTTCGCTAATGCAACGGGTAATCCGGAACTCGACTACTTGGGTGATGCGATCGCTGAAGGAGTGATTGACGGGCTTTCTCATCTGCCCAAGCTTCGCGTTTTACCGCGCAGTAAATCCTTCCGTCACCGGGATCACGCGGATGACCCGCACGCGGTGGGGCGCGAACTCGCGGTCCGCGCTATTCTTAGCGGCCGTATCACCCTGCGCAGCGACCTGCTATCCATTCGAGCGGAAATGATCGACGTGGCCAAGGACACCCAGCTATGGGGCGCGCAGTTCAGTTGCAGCGCAAACGACGTACTGGATGTCCAGGAGGAGATCGCCCGGCGGGTGGCCGAAAGACTCCGAGCACCGTCATCGGTGGGAAGCAAAAAAGCTACGCGCCAATCCTCCCCTGCGCCTGTACACAATGACGCGCATGAACTGTTCCTTCGTGGCAACGATCACGCGATCCAGTGGACTCCGGAAGGATTGCAGCGCGCTATCGAACTTTACCGGCAGGCCATCGACGCCGATCCGCGGTACGCTCCGGCCTATGCGTGCATGGCGGTTGCGCATACGATGCTGACGGTCGTGGGCAGAGTCGATACGGCGCAGGCGTTTGGCCAAGCCAAAGCCTGTGCCCGACGGGCGATTGAATTGGATGAGGCGCTCTCGGAAGCGCATGCAGCCTTGAGTCTCACTGAGGTGTTCTGTGATTTCAATCTCGCCGAGGCGCTTTGGCAGGGAGAAAGAGCGCTGGAGTTGAACCCTGACTCCGCCATCGCGCGCTATGCCTATGCGCAGACGCTGTCCGCCTGTGGCCGGCTCGACGAAGCAATCGAACAGGCCAGGGAAGGTTGCGCGATCGATCCGCTGATGGCGCCTATGAATTACTGCTATGGACTGCTTCTGTATTACCAACGGCGGTGGGACGAGGCAGAGGCACAGCTGCAACGTACTTTGGAGATCCATCCGAACTTCTTGATGGCACGGGCGGTGCGCGGGATTGTTCTTGCCCGCTCGGGGCGATTTTCCGAAGCTATGGCCCAGGTCAATGAGCTCCTGAATAAGGAGCCCGACTCCGTATGGGAGCTGTTGCTGGCCTACGTGGCCGCTCTCGCTGGAGAGCGCGAGGAAGCCGAGAGCATTCTCGCCCGGATGGATTCCGCGGCACTGGCGGATGGCGCCTATTTCGCCGCTACGATCTACGGTGCGTTGGGTGAGCTCGATAGCGGTTTTGCGGAACTCGAGCGAGCTAGAGACCTTGCTTTTGCGGTCCTCGCAACGGCTGCGGTGAATCCCTCGCTCGATCCCTTCCGCTCCGACCCACGCTGGGAGCCATTCCTGCGAAGCATAGAAGAGCTGGCGCAGGCGATCCGGGAACTGCAAGGGACCGAGTAGCAGGGCGAACGCTCCCGCCATGCCAGGCGGCAGCAGCCACCCCGGCAACGGCTGGCAGTGGTTCCAGCCGGGAGCGGCGAGATTTATGAGGAAGCGCTCGTTGTGTTAGAGCACGTAGGCGATCATCAGATCGATAAAGGTTAGTGTCGGTCACGAGTGGCATCACAGGAGACACACATGGATCATCCGTCTACGGTCAAAAGCGACCTCCCGCACGGGCCCCTGCACACTTCCGGATCCGTTCCATCCCAGGCCGCACGCGTGGATTCTTCGTCTGCCGTCAAAAGCGAGCTCCCGCACGGACCCCTGCACACTTCCGGATCCGTTCCATCCCAGGCCGCACGCGTGGATTCTTCGTCTGGGATCCGAAGCGGGATCCGGCGCGGACCCCTGCAATCTAGCGGATCCGTTGCCGCACAGGCGTCACTCGGGAATGATCCGTCTGCGGTCAAAAGCGCGTTCTGGCGCGGACCCCTGCACGCTCCCGAATCAGTTGCGGAAGTTGGAGTGAGCCAAGCCATCCTCGAGGATCTGGCGCTAAGGATTCTCTATACCTCCGGTTCTTTGTCGCTGCGCGAATTGGCGGCGCACACCCGGCTCCCCTTGTCGGTGGTGAACGAACTGCTTCGTCGGATGCGTGCCGAGCAGCTCTGCGAAGTCACGGGAATGACGGGGAATATTCCTCAGATCGCCATCACCTCGCGAGGCAGATCGCGAGCGGCGGAATTGTCGGGGGTGAACCAGTATACGGGTCCGGCTCCGGTTTCTTTAGAGAATTACAAACAACAGGTTCACGAACAAAGCGTCCGCCATGTGGACGTACATCCGCCTGCGGTCGAGCGTGCCTTCGCCCATCTTGTTCTCGACGCCACGGTTCTAGAAAAGCTCGGGGCCGCTCTGAATTCGGGCACCTCAATTTTCTTGTACGGACCAAGTGGCACGGGAAAAACCACGATAGCGACAGCGCTGGCGCAAGTGCTTGCGGTCGATCGGGTATGGATACCGTACGCGGTCGAAGTCGACGGTCAAATTATTTGCGTCTATGACCCTTATGTTCACGCAAAAATCAACGACCCCGTTGCGCAGAGTGGTGATGCGCGTTGGGTACTCTGCCATCGCCCGACGGTCCTGGTCGGCGGGGAGCTGACCATTGAAATGCTGGAGCTGCAGTTTAACCCGATTACAAAATTCTATACGGCTCCCCTGCAAATGAAGGCCAACAATGGCGTCCTGATCATCGACGACTTCGGACGTCAGCGACTGCGTCCGGAAGAACTGCTCAACCGGTGGGTCGTTCCCCTCGATCGCAGAATCGACTTCCTTAGTTTGGCAGGAGGGAAAAAGGTCGAGATTCCGTTCGAGCCGTGCGTTGTATTTGCCACCAATTTGAATCCGGCCACGCTGGCCGACGAGGCATTCTTGCGAAGAATTCAGACCAAGATCAAAGTAGGTGCTGTTTCGGAGCAGCAATTCCACGCGATCTTCCGTGCGGTTTGCAGCACCTGCAAGCTTCAGTGTGAGGCTGGCGTCATCGATGAGTTGATCAATGTCATCCGGAGGGAGCTGAAGGAACCGCTGCGGGCCTGCCATCCCGGAGACCTTGTGAACCAAATCTGTTGGAAGGCGCGTTACAAGGAGACCGTGCCTTGCCTGGATCGGGACGCCTTGCTGGCCGCGGTTGACTCCTATTTCGTTCGCGAGACCGAGGACCCAGACCCAGAAGGCGCTTAGCTTCTTCCCTACTGGGCTCGCAATCACACGAATCCTGGCTCGAGGAATCGCCTCCGACCGG
>Ga0208034_1000827_pt1 | contig 21824 bp, 17 predicted proteins | sample June2015DPH_8_10_FD_184699 | JGI IMG/M metagenome (GOLD analysis project Ga0208034, IMG submission 184699) | Peatland microbial communities from SPRUCE experiment site at the Marcell Experimental Forest, Minnesota, USA - June2015DPH_8_100... | ecosystem: Environmental > Terrestrial > Soil >...
CGCACGGTTCGATAAGCGGGGTGTGGAAACGGGGCATGGCGCAGCTAATGAGACACCGGCAGACGAAAGGGCCGGAAACAGATAGGCCGCACCTAAACCACCGCGCCACACCTCGACTTTACACTTGTGCACTGCCCAACACGCCTATGGGGCGAGGCGGAGGCAGTATTGGAGAGCCGCGACAGTTTTGGCAGCAGCACAATGCACACAACTGGGCGGCAGAGTTTACTCTAGGCAGCATCCCGCAGCCAACACATGTAGTAGAACAAGAATCTGAATAACAGTTCTGTTTTCTGCTTGTTACAGGCTTGCGCGGGATTACTCCAGGAATGTCGGCCTGTGGGAAGGAATTCTTGATTGCCGACAAGGCAGTTTGAAGGGATCAGTGATCTCCGCTTAGTTCATCACAGCTGAGCTCCGATTTCGGCCCTCACATTTCCCTGGACCTTCAATCAACTGCACTTGTACGAGACCGCGGTCCCGAAGAGGCGAACGAGAGAACCTCAGCAGTATCTTTGTTGAACGGCTGTATGGCATGCGCTCGAGAATCGTCAGTGTTTATCAGTATTCCGTAACCGCATAGAATTTCTAGCTTGTGTTTATAGGGGTCTCATGGGCTTCGAACCCGGTGATATCTCATCGGATCCTCATCAATAAAGGGGATTTCGATTTTAAAAGAAGTTGTGTTCACAAATGTCCTTTAAATACGAGGGTTTCGTCGGGTTAGGCAAGGAAAGTCCCCGTCACCACTGGCGATTTCTGAATCGGAGAATCGACAAAAAATCCCTATACTATGAGAGTCTTAGAGGGCCAAATATGCCTTCTGCGGTCGAGCGGTTCCCGCTCCGGCAAGTTTTCAAGAGCGCCAACTTGAGCGTCAATCGTCCCTGCGCCCGGCAACTCATTCCTCACCCCCGCTGGCGGGACGGTAGACTCGAGGCAGCAACCCATGGCTTCTGATCCATTCATGGTCAAGGTGCGCCTGACCAAAGAGCAGGCGTCCGTGATTTGGCCCGGTCTCGACCTGATCTTCCAGTCCTATTTGATCAGATCGCAGACTGGAAGGTCCTCTCATATATACCCGTTCGGTACCTACCCGCTGCCCTACGGCTACGACACCGGTAGCTTCAGCCAGGAAATCATGGATCGGATGCGTGCCTTCTACGATCGCCTGAAGCCTAAGGCGCGCAAAGGCGGGCGAATTCAGATGGACTATATCGATCTCAGGGTTGCAATTCTTTCGGTGCGAGTCACAGTGGATTTCGAAAGAGAAAGAGCGCGGAAATGGCGACAATGTGACGACGCAGCAAAACGTCGCTTACGAGTGGACCGCGAGTCGATCAGAAGACTCGAGAAGAAAGCACAGCGTGTCATCAAGTCACTTGAGCGGAAGCTGAAATTTGCCAATCGTCGATTCTTGAGCCGGAATTCGCGCTACCAATACCAATCCATGTCAAAGCAATGGAGTAGCCACTTGCGCTGGATTCGCTTTGAGCTTGCTTACTCGAAACCTCTGCCTCCAATCACGCGAGGGCGAAAGAAGTGGCACCAATGGCTCATCGACAATCTCGTTGCGTTGGCCGAGGACGTTATCAGATCCGAAGGTTACGAAATACCTGATCGCGGCAAGCTGCGACACGTCATGCGCCTTTTTGCACACTATTCCCGTCGCTTCAGAAGCGCGGCCTTCGCGTATTACTTCGACCCACGCTTCGTGGTTAAGAATCCGCGGAATCTTAATGTTCGACATACGGTGCTCACTTTTGTTGAAGACCATTTCGAGCTCAAGGAGGCTCAGGAATCATGAAACGGCGAATACCCAGGCCCATTCAAACTGCGAACCAAGTTGCCATGAACAAGAAAGTTGTCAGGAAGCGAATTGATCTGTTGAAGATCCAGTGGAAAAACCTGGACAACATTGAGCGCGGAGAGCGGCTGAACGAGCTCCTTGGCCGCGGTTGCTCTTCGCGCGGCCTCGAAAAGAAGCTAAATGTGCCGGCAACAACAATTCGCCGCTACTATACCCTGGCCAAGCTCCCGAAAGACGAGCGAGCTGCGTTGAGAGCAGGGGAGACCCAAAAGAAGGCGTTGGCGAGGAAAGCTGCGCGCGATCGCTCGCGTGAGCGAAATGAACGCATCGCCGAAGAGAGAAAGTCGGGAGCGCTCAGCGATGAACTCGCAAAGATCATTCTGGATTTCGTGCGCTTCAGAGGCGTCATTGCAATCGAACATGTCCGGGATAATGCCTTCCTGACAATGATGAATGCGACAAGAGAATACTCAAGGAACACGCGCGGGTATCGCCCCGCTCCGATGCGGCTGCCGCTGAGCATCAGGTTAAAAGATTTGTATGACGCGACTCGCCCGAGACAAAGCTCGGACGATTACGAAATTGATTACGAGGCTCGCTGGCTTGCCACTATTCTCATCTCGCTTGCCCCGGAGGAGGAGATCCGGGAGACGGCGATGAATCGGGCGGAGCGAGATGTCTGGGAATACGGAATCAGCATTGAAACTCAATATGCAGGCCTCGGGCTAGGATTTCAGGTTAAGCGGGGGCGGTTAAGCCCACTCCAGCAGCCGACCGCCCCGTCATCTAAATAGGACTGGTTTCGCTGGTGTTCCTCGAAGGTCCACAACCCTTTTGAAACGAGGCCTTTTACTCGACACCCAAGTTCAAACTGAGAGAAGGTTGCAGGCACTTGACATAGATAAGACAATGTTGTATTAATGTGTATAAATGACGCATGACCTGACAGCTGAGCCGCATGAATTGAGACCGATGGAATTCTTCATCCTTGCCCTCGTTGCAAGGCTAGAACTCAGATCGACGTACGCGTTCAGAGTGGAGGCGGGGCTCGAACCGGGAGGTATTCGGTCGGCTCTGAAGAGGTTGGTCGACGCCAAATTAATCACGCGGGCGGACGAGGCCAGGCGCAGACGCCGGGACATAGCGCTGACCGACCATGGAGTTGATGTCCTCGGGACCTCTTGGAGGGAATGTCTTCACGAAGAAGGTGACGCTGAGTCGATATTGCGGGCGGCATTGGTGGCTTGGTTAATGAATGGTCCTGACGCCGCAGCAGGCTACCTTCACCGCGTTGCTGAATCGCGTCGGGAAAAGGCAGAAGAAATGGGATATAAATCAATGCACGCAGAACGCTCTCAAAAGGGATTCCTATCCAGCTATGCCTGGATGCGGGCGTCCCTCGAAGCTCATCGACGAAAAGCTGAAAGCAAAGCCTTCTTGTCGATGAGCCGGTTCATTGAGGAGCAGTTCAAGAACAGTGAAAGACAAGAAGCAAGCAGCTAGCAAGCGAGCCCCGCGCAACTCGGAACCGACGAACTTCCGGCGGGCGCTCAATATATCAACCATATCGTCAACAGATCAGCAGCCCGTTTCGGCCGAGCAGTCGTCGTTGGATGTTCAGAACGAGTATTCGGATCGAAATTCAGCTTTCATATCTGGAGCTGTGACATCCGGCTCAGCAGGCCAGGGCACCTTGCCATCAGCTGTGCGGCGCAATGGCTACTCCGGAGTGAGACGGCAATCTTCGAGAGGGCCTGATCATCATTCTGGGGTCGAATCAACGCGGAAGTTCGATGTGCAGCCAGACTACTCGTCGGAACAGAGCCCGAGTGGACCCTACAACGTTCTCATCGCGTTGCGCTCCTTTCGGCATTTGATGACCGTTGACGAGGTCGCGGAGCTGCTGACCAACTCGACCTGCACTGTTTATCGCATGGTTCGTCAGAATGAGATTCCGCACGTGATGATTGGCGGATCCTTGCGCTTCGATCCATCCGCACTCGAGGCCTGGTTGGCCAAGAAGGACCCCGAACTCGCGCGGGCAGCGCGTCAACTCGAGCATGCAGCTTAGAAGCGGGCCGGGTCTGACTGGTCCGCTTCCTATTTCTTACGGAGAATCAAAGCGTTGATCGATTTCTCAATCTTGTTCCCGAGGTCTTTCAAAGGCAACGACCTCAGGTACTTCTCGGTGGTGGCCAGATTTTTATGGCCGAGCATGACCTGAAGCGTTTTTATGTCGACATCCGAGCGCAGCGAGTTCGTCGCGAACGTGTGACGCCATTTGTGCAGATGCCACTTCCCGCAGTAGGGGCCATTCGCGCACTTTCCTTTCCTCGTCACGCATTGGCGGCAGTTAAGCTTTGCGCGCCAGGCAATCTGCTTGCACAGTTCGAGATGATGAGCATCCGGCTGTTGGCCCCCGTAATTCGGGCGCTTGGGATGCTGCGGTGTCGGAAATATCAACGAACCGTCACCGTGGCTCTTGCGCCATGCGGCAAGCGATTTGATGAGAATCAGAGGCACTGGAACCGTTCGCTCTTCGTGATTTTTGGGCTTGAATTGGTATTCAGGTTTGCGTCGAACCTGTAACGTGCGCTGCTTGAAGTCGACGTCGTTCCAGGTCAAGGTCGCGACCTCGCGGGCTCTGAACCCGGAACAGAGGAACGTCTCAAAGATCAGCTTCTCGCGTGGAGTGCACGCTTTGAAAAACGTTGCCATCTCTTTCGTCTCGTAGATCTCAACAATCGGCTCAGTTCCTTTCGGCCAATCGCCCTTCTTCATTTGAATGACGGCACCGGAATTCCGCAGCGCCATGAGCGCCACGATCAACTTTCGATTCACCGTTTTTGTATCCAGACCTTCTTCGCGTCCTTTTCCCATGACGCGCAAGATGTCATGACGCGTGACATCAGAGACGTATCGCTTCCCAAGCCTGTGCAGTGCCCAGCGCAGGTCTGCCTCGTATGCATCGTGTGTCGCCGGTTCCTTCGACGCTTTCACTTCTTCAAGGAATCTTTCGAAGGCAACTGCGATAGGAGAAGATTGTGGGTTCGCAGCGACCTCATCGAAGTCTGAATCGGTTGGCATGTCTGGACTGCATTGCCGGTACCAGGCATCCTTGGCTTCGCGCGGTGAGGTTCCGACGGGGCGCTGAACGCGCCGTCCGTTCTCATAGAACTCAATGTAAAAGCGGCCTGTTGTCGAGCGGGCCGGCTCGCCGTCGATTAGCACGGTGCCGGGATAGGGCACTCCGTTCTGTTTGAGCACCGGGACGAAACGCCATTTTCCTCGAACCTTGATATACTTTTTCAGGTTGGCTCTGGGAGCGACTTTACTATCCATGCTTACTATCCACCACGCTTTCGGTGAAGGGTTTGAAGCCAGAATTTCGGGTGAGTTTTGCTGCAGTAATTCTAGCAAATGGATAGTAAATTGGATAGTAAATGGCTCTTGTCGTTGTAAGTGATTGATTATAAAGGGCGGGAGTAGTTCAGTGGTAGAACGTCAGCTTCCCAAGCTGAATGTCGCCGGTTCGATCCCGGTCTCCCGCTCCAAATCTTTTCGCTTTCCCTCCGCGTCTCGCGTTTCCCGATCCTACAAAACTTCCTTCGCCTTTATCACAAGGCACGAGATTGTGTCCTCCGCCTTCACCAGCAACTGATGCGGTGTTCCCGCCGGCACGTGAGCAAAATCCCCCGCTCGCATCGCCTGCCGCGCACCGCCTTCGATCGACGTCCCGCGCGTTTCCCCGGGCGCAACTGTCCGCGCCCCGTTCACCACTCCACCCGTGACCAGCGTCGCTTTGCCGGCAAGCACGCAAAACAAATCGGCGAACTTCTCATGCACCTCCGCTTCGCCATCGCGGCTCCGAAACGAAAGCATCGCGCAGTGCTGCGGATACTCCTTCAGCGTCTCCGACGCCGATCCATCCCCGTGTTTGGCCAGCTTGCGCAGGTATGCCGCGCGCTCCAGCAGAACAGCCGGCGACCAGTGATCCACCGGATTCCTCGGTCTGCGCGGCTCTGGATCTAATTCGTCCAGATTCACATCCTTCAAAATCTGCTTCGACAACAAATCCATCTTGTCTCCTTCGGCCCCTGAAAACTTCCAGCCATCGCCACCGTTCACAACTCCGCCAGTTTCCGCGCCCGCTTAAAAACCTTCAGTAGCATCGGCCGCGTCAGCTTGCCCGTGTTCGTATTTTGCAGCGAAGGATGATAGCTGGCGATCGCAATCAAACCTCCCGGTAGTTTGTGCTCTGCTCCGTGCGAAAAAGCAAACCCGGCCCGCGCCTTCAGCGCCCCCGTCCGTACAACATGCGCGAGCAAACCATCGAACGCAATCCTCCCCAAACAAACCACCACGCGCAAATCAGTGAGCAGACTTATCTCCCGATCAAGCCACGGCGCGCAGTTGCGCAACTCTTCGGGCGTAGGTTTGTTGCCCGGCGGAGCGCAGCGGGCCACCGCCGTGATCCAAAGTCCGGTCAGCTTCATCCCATCATCGCGCGAAACTGCCTTCGCATGCGACGCAAAACCCGCCTGCTGCAACACCGGATACAGAAAGTCGCCCGATCCGTCGCCAGTGAACGGACGTCCGGTTCGATTCGATCCATGCGCTCCCGGCGCCAATCCCAGCGCCATTACGCGCGCATTCGGGTCGCCAAACGACGGCACCGGCCGACCCCAATACTCCCAGTCCGCATAGGCCCGCCGCCTCTTCTGCGCCACCTCCGCGCAATGCGCGCGCAATCGCGGGCAAAGCGCGCACGCAACAATCCGCGCATTCAACGCAGCAAGAGTTCTGGCCTCGGCCATTAGGTGATTCTACGGCGCGGCGGCAGCAACTTATGTCAAACTTGGTGCGGAGAAATTCGTACCATGAAATCCGCAAAGCTGTTGCTGCTCGCCGGCGATTTTGTTGAGGACTACGAGATCATGGTTCCTTTTCAGGCCCTGCAAATGGTCGGCCACACTGTTCATGCTGTCTGCCCCGGCAAGAAGAAGGGCGATCAGGTCCGCACCGCGATCCACGACTTCGAGGGCGATCAAACCTACACCGAAAAACGCGGCCACAACTTCACGCTTAACGCCACCTTTGACGAGATCGACCCCTCGCACTACGACGGCCTCATCATTCCCGGCGGCCGCGCTCCGGAGTATCTCCGCCTCAACCCCAAAGTTCTCGACCTCATTCGCCACTTCTCCAAGGCCAACAAACCGATCGCCGCGCTCTGCCACGGGCCGCAACTCCTGGCCGCTGCGGGCGTCATCAAGGGCCGCAAGCTCAACGCCTATCCCGCCTGCGCTCCTGAAGTCGAGCTCGCTGGAGGAACCTACGTCTCCGTCGACATGACCGACGCCGTCGTCGACGGCAATCTCGTCACCGGCCCGGCTTGGCCAGCGCATCCCGTCTGGCTTGCCCGATTCCTTAAGGTTCTTGCAGCCCACGCGGCTGCCTGAACCTTCCAGCAAAATGCGTCCCTTTCTGCCGGTCGCTTTTTGCATGACATGCTGATAATCTGGTGGGCATCAATCCAAAGAGGCCTTCATGGCAGCCGTCGGAATTGCTGCGAATACAGTGAGGCGGAACCTTCCGCGCACCGTTCTTGCCTTAGCTGTTCTATGCCTTTTGGACAGTTGCGCATTTGCAGTGAAGTGCCCCGTATTTCACCACGACCCGCCGGCTGATGCAGACAAGGCGCTGCTAGCTGCCGATTATGCGAGAGCGGAGAGCCTCTACCGGGCGGCGCTGGCATCGAACCCCGGCAACGCCGATCTGACTCAAGGCCTGGTCCTCGCATTGCTCCGCGACCAGAAGGTTCAGGAGGCAGCCGATTCTGTTCAGGCCGCTTTGGCATCCGCGCCGGGATCGGCCGCGCTCATCACGCTACGCGGCGAAGTGGAATACCGGCAGGGCGTTCCATGGATTGCGGCTCAATCGGCCGACGAATCGTTCAAACTCGACCCATGCAACCCGCGCACTCAATTACTCTTCGCTGATTTGTTCAGGATCAATTCGTTCTACGCTTCGGCACGTGAGCACATTCTGACTGCGCATCAGCTCGATCCTCAGGATCCCGAGATTCGCGACGAATGGATGATGACGTTGCCGCTCAAGCAGCGCATCCCCGAGGTCGAGGCCTATCTTGCCGAGCCACGCGGCGACGATGCTGACGATCTGCGTTACTTGCGCGAGTATCTGGAACACATCAAAAAGCTGGCATCGGAGCCGCCGAGAAACTGCCACCTGGTCTCCGCAACGACGGCCACCGAGATTTCGTTTGTCTACTTGATGGGCGATGCTACGCACATCGAAGGTTTCGGTCTCGACGTGAAGCTGAATAAACACGATTCGAGACTTGAAATCGATACCGGCGCCGGCGGGCTTTTGGTCAGTCGCTCTGTGGCCAAGCGGGCGGGATTGATGGCCTACTCGCAAACCGAGGTGGGTGGCATCGGCGACGAGGGCAACAAGAATGGCTACACCGCTTTTGCGGACTCCATCCGGATCGGAAATATGGAATTCCAGAACTGCCCGGTCGAGGTTGTCGACACCCGCGATCTTCCCGGCGACGTGGACGGATTGATTGGGATGGACGTTTTTTCACGCTTCCTGGTCACACTGGACTACCCGATGCGCAAGCTGCTGCTGCAACCATTGCCCCCTCGACCCGGCGAGCAGGCCGCTGCCGCGGAGCAGCTCAGCACGGGCAGCGACGACGTGGAAAGCGATGACGCGGCCGTCTCGCCTTCTGGCGACTCAGGTTCCACTGCAAGTCATCCCGGAGCACCAGCGGCGAAGCCGGCTCCGCACGGCCCGTACGATCGCTACGTCGCGCCGGAGATGAGCGATTACACAAAGGTCTATCGCGTGGGGCACGATCTGATCCTGCCTGCCGCGCTGAACGCATCCAAAATCAAGCTGTTCATTTTGGATACCGGCGCATGGACAACCACCATCTCTCCCCAGGCCGGGCGCGAAGTCACCAAGGTTCGCGGCGGTGCCCCCGTCGATGTCGAAGGCCTGAGCGGGAAGGTGAATAAGCTCTACCTCGCCGATCACATCACTTTCCGTTTTGCGCAGCTATCGCAGGACGTCGAAGGCGTGGTTGCCTTCGACACTTCGAAGATCTCAAAGGACGATGGGATGGAGATCTCGGGATTTCTCGGCGCAACCACGCTCGACCAGCTGACCATTCACATCGATTACCGCGACGGGCTCGTGAAGTTCGACTACGACCCGAAGAAGCGCAGAGCCGCATTCTGAGGCGCTAATCATGATGTTGCGCGGGGCGTGCTCGCGATCGAGCAGATACATCTTGCGGCCGCCTCGGCCTGTGCCATACTGAATCTGTCTTCACCTTCCCTCAGGAACCGGAATCACTCTACGTGCCGTCCCAACCCAACCCGGAGTTTCTGCGCCGCGCCATCGCGCTGGCCACACGGAACGTTCTCACCGCGACAGGCGGCCCGTTTGCCGCGGTCGTCGTTCGCGACGGCAAAATTATAGGCGAGGGCGCAAACACCGTTACCGCAACCAACGATCCCACGGCGCACGCTGAGATCAACGCCATTCGCGCCGCAGCCAAAGCTCTGGGAACCTTCTCGCTCGCCGGCTGCGTGCTCTACACCAGTTGCGAGCCCTGCCCCATGTGCCTCTCTGCGGCCTACTGGGCGCGACTCGACGCCGTCTACTACGGAGCCAGCGCAGCCGACGCAGCTCGCGCAGGCTTCGACGACGCCTTTCTCTACACCGAACTCCGCAAGGACTCGAGCCAGCGCAAACTCCACGCAACGCAATTGCTCGCCGACGAAGCCTGGGCCAGCTTTGCCGCATGGATTACCGCGCCCAACAAGATCGTGTACTGACACCGCAATCTTATATATGTGGCGCCCATTCTTGACCTCGCGCCGCCGCCTTGCGTATGCTGCGAGCGTTTACGCACGGCGCAGAGCATCTGCATCCACGCCGCAAGGGGAGAACCCGTATGAGCACTGCTGCCACGGCCGCAACTCCCGCTCCGAAAATCGGCTCCAAGCCGCTCCTCGTTCGCCGCGCCGCTGTTCTCGGCGCGGGAACCATGGGCGCCCGCATCGCCGCTCATCTGGCCAACGCCGGAATCCCCGTTCTTCTCCTTGATCTTCCTCCAAAGGATCAAATCGCGGAGCGAGCCCTCGATGCGCTCGCAAAGTCCAAACCCGCTGCATTCTTTGAACCATCGCGCGCTGCGCTCATCACTCCCGGCACGTTCGACGACGATCTTCCCAAACTCGCGCAGTGCGATTGGATCATCGAAGCCGTCGCCGAGAACCTCGACATCAAGACCGCCCTGCTTACCCGCGTCGCGCCGCATCTCGCCGGGCACGCGATTCTCACCACGAACACCTCCGGCCTGCCCATCGCACACATCGCCGCCGCGATTCCCACGATCCGCGACCGCTTTTTCGGCACGCACTTCTTCAATCCCCCGCGCTATATGCGCCTCCTTGAAGTCATCCCCACCGCCGATTCCGACCCCGCCGCAGTCGCAGCGTTCTCCGCCTTCGCCGATCTCCACCTCGGCAAGCAGGTCGTCTTCGCGCACGACACCCCCAACTTCATCGCCAACCGCATCGGAATCGCGGTCATGTTCAACGCCGCCAACCTCATGGTCGAGCAGGGACTCTCCATCGAGGAAGTCGACGCGCTCACCGGCCCCGCAATCGGATGGCCGCGTACCGGGACCTTTCGCCTCGCCGACCTCGTCGGCATCGACATCCTCGCCCACGTCGCCGCCAACTTCCCTCAAGGCGTCACCGGCGGCAAGTTTTCCCCAATCCTTGCTGACCTTCTCAAGCGTGGCTGGCTCGGCGATAAATCCGGAAACGGCTTCTACAAAAAAATCCGCGGCGCCGATGGCAAAGACGAGCGCCTCGTCCTCGATCTCTCCACCTTCGAATACCGTCCCTTCGCCAAGCCCGCTCTTCCCTCGCTCGAAATGGCGAAGAACGCCGCCACGCTCCCCGAGCGCCTGCGTCTGCTCCTCGCCAACAATCCCACCAAAGACAAAGCCGCGGCCTTCCTCTGGCCCTTTCTCTCTTCGCTCTGGAACTTCGCTGCCGATCGCATCGGCGAGGTCGCCGATGACTTCCCTTCTATCGATGAAGCTATGCGCGCCGGCTTCAACTGGGAGCTCGGCCCGTTTGAAATGTGGGATGCCGCCGGAGTCGCCGAAACCGTCGCCCGCATGAAGGCTCTCGGTCTTCCGGTCAGCGCTCCCGTCGAGGCTCTTCTCGCAGCATCGCGCACAACTTGGTACTCACCAGATCGCGACGCCTGCTTCCAGCCGGCGGCCGGTCAATTCATTCCCATTCACGCCGTCTCCGGCCACGCCCGCGTCGCCGATTTCCGCCGTTCGCTTGGCGTCCTCCGCTCCAACTCCGGCGCATCGCTTGTCGATCTCGGCGACGGCATCGCGTGCATCGAGTTGCACTCGCTCAAGAACGCCATCGGCGGCGACGTTCTCGCTCTCATCTCCGCTGTCCTCAACCCCTCCTCCGATGCGGTCCGCGATTTCGCGGCCTTCGTCATCTGCGGCGACCGCGACAACTTCTCCGTCGGCGCCAACCTCATGCAGCTCCTTCTCGCCGCGCAGGAGAGCGAGTGGGACGAACTGGCCCGCGTCATTCAGAGCTTCCAGCAGATGACTGCGGCCATCAAATTCTGTCCGCGCCCCGTCGTCGCCGCGCCCTTCGGCCTCACCCTTGGCGGAGGCGCTGAAATCTGCCTCCACGCCGCGCGCCGCCAGCCCCACGCCGAAACTTACATGGGCCTCGTCGAAGCCGGAGTGGGCCTCATCCCCGCCGGTGGCGGCACAAAAGAGATGTTCCTCCGCGCGTTCGATGCGGCCGTTGCGCTTGCGCCGCCCGACCCCAAAGATCCGCCGTCGCGCTTCGCACAATCCGCTGAACTCGCCACAGCCCTCAGGCGCGCTCTCGAAACCATCGCCATGGCCAAAGTCTCCACCTCCGCCGCTGAAGCGTGCTCCCTCGGCCTGCTCGCGCCCGCCGACCGCATCACCATGAACCGCGACCGCCTGCTGCTCGACGCCAAGACGCTGGCCGCGGCCCTCGCCGAGCCCGGCTTCGCTCCGCCGCAACCACGCATGCAAATCCCCGCTCCCGGCCTCGCCGCGCTCGCCACGCTCGAAACCGGCATCTACCTCATGGGTGAAGCCGGTTACGCGTCCGAGCACGATCAGAAAGTTGCCCGCTGGGCCGCGTACATCCTCGCCGGCGGCCGCATTTCACCCGGCGCTCTCGTCAGCGAGCAATACTTCCTCGATCTTGAGCGCGAGACCTTCCTCTCCCTATGCGGCGAGCGCAAAACGCAGGAGCGCATCGCCTTCACCCTCAAGACCGGCAAGCCCCTGCGCAACTGATTCGCATCGACGGGAAAGATTTGCGCTCCTCCTTCCCTCGGCATAGAGTGCTCGTGAGAGTTTTCTATGGTTCGTGCGTTGTTCAAATCGGGGCTTGCGCTTGCTTCGCTGCTTGTTTTTTGCTGCCCCTCAAAGCTCCTGTCGCAGGATTCGGTCTCTGCGCCTCTCAATACGTCGGGCTCGGTCGTGATCGACGGACACTCCACCCCGTATCTCATCCGCCATCTCCCCGTCAGCTCGTTTCCCGATTTACCGGCCGCCATACAGGAGCAGCTCGGCCTCCGCGGCTGTCTCATTCCACAAACCTACGAGGCCCACCGCCCTGAGAACGTAGTCCACGCGAGCCTGGAGCAGCCAGGCTCCTCCGATTGGGCCGTCCTCTGTTCGGCTCAGGGAACTGTCTCTCTGCTGGTTTTCTTTGGCAATGGCTCGAGTCAGCCTTTCACGCTGGCCTCGGCCCCCGAGACCGAGCGCTTGCAGACACACGATCCGAGCGGCGTACTCGGCTTCAACTGGGGCATCGACCCGGCGTCGCCGCAACAAGTCCACGAGGCGCAGGCCGGCATGGACCCGCGCCCGCCACTCCTCGACCACGACGCACTCGCCGATACGCTCGTCGATCGCCACACCGTCTACCACTTCCATTTGAAGAGCGCGTGGATTGTGCTGGAGATGCAGGACTGAACGGCAATACCAGGCCCAACCCGCCTAAAATCGTGTAGGAGCGACACCTCATGCCCGAAGCCGTCCTCGTCGCCGCCGTTCGCACGCCCGTTGGCCGCGCCCCCAAAGGCGCGCTCTCCACCACGCGCCCCGACGATCTCGCCGCAACGGCAATCGCCGGCGCACTCGCCCGCATCCCGGCCCTCGACAACTCCGCCATCGACGACGTCATCCTCGGCTGTGCCCAGCCCGAAGGCGAGCAGGGCTGGAACATCGCCCGCATGGCCGCTCTCCGGGCCGGCCTTCCCGTCGAAATCCCCGGCGCAACCGTCAATCGCCTTTGCGCCTCCGGCCTTGAGGCCATCGCGCTCGCCGATCACCGCATCCGCGCCGGCGCCGCGAGCATCATCGTGGCCGGGGGCGCAGAATCCATGAGCCTCATTCCCATGGGCGGCAACAAGCCCAGTCCCAATCCCTGGCTCGCCGCCAACTATCCCGCGTCGCTCCTCACCATGGGCCTCACCGCCGAGCGCGTCGCCCGCCGTTACTCGGTCTCACGCGATGACCAGGACGCCCTCGCTCTCGCAAGTCACCAGAAAGCCCTCGCGGCCCAAGCCGCAGGTCGCTTCGCCGAGGAACTCATCCCGGTCAGAGTCATAACCGCCAGGCCGGACGTCCCTCCGAAGAAACCTCACGTCCATGAAAAAGAATTCTCAGCCGACGAAGGCCCCCGAGCCGACACTTCAGCCGCAGCCCTCGCCCAACTCAAACCCGTCTTTCAAGTGCAGGGAACCGTGACCGCCGGAAATTCTTCGCAAACCTCCGACGGAGCCGCCGCCACTGTCCTCATGGAAGCCGCCCGAGCACGCTCGCTCGGCATTCAGCCGCTCGCCCGACTCGTCTCCTACGCCGTCACAGGTTGTCTACCTGAAGAGATGGGCATCGGCCCCATCACCGCGATCCCCAAAGCTCTTGCCCTCGCCGGCCTCACCCTTGCCGACATCGAACTAATCGAATTGAACGAAGCCTTCGCCTCGCAGGTCCTGGCCATCATCCGCGAGCTCTCGCTCGATCCCGCGCGCATCAACGTCAATGGCGGAGCCATCGCTCTCGGCCATCCGCTCGGCTGCACCGGCGCAAAGCTAACCGCGACGCTTCTCCGAGAGATGGAACGCCGGAAGGCGCGGTATGGAATGGTCACCATGTGCGTCGGCGGAGGCATGGGCGCCGCCGGCATCTTCGAGCTCCTCAATTGATCCGCAGCTGCTCTGTTGCTGGCCCCTGACCCCTGATCCCTGAAACCTGATCCCTGACACCTAGTTTTTAAAGAACTCCCCCCGTCCCCCGTTCGCCCACGGATCGTAGTGCAGGGCGAAGTCGGCACGGTGTTGCGTGCTGGGATGGTCGTTGAGCCAGAACTCAATGAAAGGATTCGGATTCGGATCTTCGAGCCACGACTGGCCCATAGCGTTGAATAGGCCTACCGCGGTCTTCTGTGGGTCGGGCACAATGCCGTGGATCGCTTCCTGCCCGTACACATCGGCCTCGTGCTCAAAGTAGCGGCTGACGGAATTGCTCACCGGCTCCAGAAGAAAACTCGCGATCGAAATGCTGAACAACAGTACACCAAATCCCGTTCGCGAAGAAAGCACATGCCTCGGTTCGACAAAATCCTCTGGTTTGAGGCCAATCCAGCGCACTCCAAACCGCCGCACCAGCCAAGCCGCAAACGCCGCGCACCCCCAATACACAAAGAACAAGCCTACCGCGGACAATGCAAATCCCTTCGGAACGTGATGCAGCACATAGTGCCCGCTCTCATGCCCGAAGACGAACAGCACTTCATCGTCCGGCAATTGGTCGGTCGCCGTATCCCACATCACGTAGCGCTTCGTCGCGCCCATCCCCGCCACAAACGCGTTGATCCCCGTGTACTTCGCGCTGGCTTTCAGCAGATACATGCGCTCCGGCGGAATGTCGATCCCCGTCCGCGCAACCACGGTCTCGAGCTTCGCCACCAGGGCCGCGTGATTCTTCACGAGCGGCTCCTGCTTGAAGAAAAGCGGCACAACCAGTGGCTCGATGAAGGTGAGGAACGCCAGAATCGGCAGCGTCACCAGCCATATGGCGAGCCAGTAGCGCCGCGGCCAGCGCCACACAATCCAGTTGAACAGCAGCATCACGGGCACACCGATTGCGAGCGTCAATCCCAGTGTCTTGCCCACGTCGCCAAGCCAGATGCCCCACCCCTGCACGCTGATTCCGTAGCTGCGCTCGTAGTGCTCGCCGATCCAGTCCAGCGGCAGCCCGGCCAGGGCCGAGATGATCAGGTACGCCGTGAAGAAGATCGCTCCCTGGATCCAACGCCGGCCGGAAACTCGCTCCGCCCATCGCTCCAGGCCCGCCAGTGCGTGCGTCGTCAGCAGCAGACCGATAAAAACAATGCCCCAGACCGATCCGGTTATGTTCAGGATGTCGCGGATGCGGCTGATGGCGATCGCCTTGGTCAGCTTGTCCGGCGGCAGCGTATACGCCTGCGAATTCGCCGGTGCCTGCGCGGCCACGGCCACTGGGGCCAGCGCTTCCTGCGTGGTCGTATTCTGCGCGGCCAACACCTGCGGAAGAATTCCGGCCAAAAACACCGCCGAACAGACCACTACCCGTGCCGTGCGTCTAAATCTCAACCCCGTTCTCCCTTTGCTCGCCAATTCTGCGAGAATCGAACAAACAGATGCTTTCGCCAAAATCTCGAGCTCTCACGCCCAATAATTCTAAAGGCCGATCATGGCGCCGGATCATTTCACTCCTCCGCTCTACGATCGCGGCAATCGTCCTCTCACTGTTCCTTCTCCCGGCAGCGGCGCAAACCCGGCAGCCGGTCCCCGTTGTTCTCGACGCCATGACCGCCGAGCTCCATCGCGCCTTCACCTCGCTGGGCAAGTCCCCGGGTGCACCTTCGCGGGCGCCCTCTGCAGTGCCGGCCGCGGATTCTACATCGGCCGCTTCCGGCGACAAGCCGTTGCCGCCCTACTTCCTCAGTTACACGGTTCGCGACACGAACTTCGTCTCCATTCGCGCGCTCTACGGCGCACTTGCTGAGAGTTCTGCGGGCCGCACGCGCTCGGCTGACGTGCAGGTGCGCGTCGGCGATCCCAAACTCGACAACACCCACGGCACGCATCGCGGCTCGGCCGTCAACAGCCTCCAGCTCCCGCTTGGCGACGACCGCGAGGCCCTGGCGCGTTCCCTTTGGCTGGCCACCAATACCGGCTACGGCAATGCTCTCGACAACTACCTTCGCGTCCAGACCGAGGCTGAGGTTCGCGCTAAGGAAGAGGACACTTCGCCCGATTTCAGCCAGCAAGCCGCGCAGAAGCACATCGGCGCCATCGCTCCGAGCATCGTCATCGACCGCGCCGCGTGGGAGCAGCGGGTCAGGGAACTGTCCCGCATCTTCCGCGAGTACCCTGACGTGTACGAGAACATGGTCTTTCTTACCGTGCAGAACGAGACCGACTACTTCGTCTCCTCCGAAGGATCGCAAATCGTCGCGCCCCATCTACAGGCGCGGATCGTCGCGGTCGCCGTCACCCGTGCCGATGACGGAATGGACCTCTTCCGTGAGCAGACCTTTGAGGCCCCGACCGTCGACGGCCTTCCCACACAAGCCGTTCTCGCATCCGCCATGCGCGATCTGGGCAAGAGTCTCGAGGCGCTGCGCAAAGCTCCGGTCACTGAACCCTTCGACGGCCCCGCCATTCTCTCCGGCCGTGCCGCTGCCGTCTTCTTCCATGAAGTCCTCGGCCATCGCCTCGAGGGCCAGCGCCAGCGCGGCGACGAGGAGGGCCAGACCTTCACCAAGGACGTCGGCAAGCCAATTCTTCCTGACTTCCTCTCCGTCGCCGACGACCCCACGGTCGACACCTTTGGTAGCACCTGGCTCAGCGGCAGCTACCAGTACGACGACGAAGGCCAGAAAGCCGAGCATGTCGACCTCATTCAGGACGGAGTGCTCAAGACATTCCTCATGTCGCGCCTGCCCATCGCCAGCTTCGGCGCATCCAACGGTCACGGCCGCGCCGAATCCGGGCACGTGCCCACCGGCCGCCAGGGCAACCTGATCGTAAGTTCCACCAAAACTATTCCAGAAGTAAAACTGCGTCAGCAGCTCATCGACGAAGCCAAAAAGCAGGGCAAGGCCTACGGCCTCTACTTTGAAGACATTTCTTCCGGCTTCGCCGTCACCCAGCGCAGCTCGCCGCAGGCCTTTCAGGTCATTCCTCTCGTCGTCTGGCGCGTCTACGTCGACGGTCGTCCCGACGAGCTCGTCCGCGGCGTCAGCATCGTTGGCACGCCGCTCGCCGCCATGAAGAGCATCATCGCCACCGGCGACAAGAGCGAAGTCTTCAACGGCGAGTGTGGCGCGGAGTCGGGCACCATCCCCGTCAGCGCCGTCGCTCCCGCTATGCTCCTCAGCGCCATCGAAACGCAGCGCCAGCCGCAAGGAACCGCACGCCCGCCCATCCTGCCCATTCCCGGCGATGACTCGCAAGCGTCCGAAACAAAGGGGGCCCAATGAATCCGCCCCGTTCGCGCACGATGGCCGGCCTCGCTGGATTTCTCGCGTTCTTCGTCTGCATGCCACAACTCCCCGCGCAGTCGACCCGCGCCGACGCCCAGCGCGATCCCGTTCTCAAAGCCATGCTCACTGAGCTTGACCGCAGCATGAGCCAGCTCCAGTTGACGGGCTTCGCCAAGCCCTTCTTCATCCAATACCGCATTGAAGACGTCAACGACTTTCAGACCAGCGCCGAATTCGGCTCAAGCGAAGGCTCTGACCAAGCTCACCAGCGCGTCGTGCGCGTCACTGTGCGCGTCGGCGACTACAAGACCGACAGCTCTGGCGCTCGCGGCGATGGCTCGCTCCAAGTGACTGCACTCGACGACGACCCCATCGCCCTCCGGTCCTCGCTTTGGACCGCCACCGACCAGGCCTACAAAAATGCGCTTTCCGCCTATGCGCAAAAGCAGGCCGAGTTGAAGCAGGTGCAAACCCCGCCCCAGGCCGACGACTTCAGCCAGGAGAAGCCCGTCATCTCGCTCGCCGATCCCATCGCCCTTCACGTTGACGAGGGCTTCTGGGCCGATCGCGTCGCCCGCGCCAGTGGTCTCTATCGCACAGATGCCTCGTCCAATCCAAATCAACGCGACATCGAATACTCCTCCGCGAGTTTTCGCGCCCGCACCACCACTACTTGGCTCGTTACGAGCGAGGGTGCCATCGTCCGCAAGTCCTCCGTCGAGTACCAGGAGTCCTTTGCCGCGGGTGCGCAGGCACCCGACGGCATGCGCCTCGACCGCTCCTATGGTTCCTCGGGAACTTCGCCCGCTGACCTCGACTCCGAAGCCGTCTTCAATCAGCACGCCGTCGACGAGCTTGCCTCGCTCGCCGAGCTCCGCAAGGCCCCGCTCGTTGAAGAGGAGTACCACGGCCCGCTGCTTTTCTCGGCCGACGCCGCTGCCGATACGCTGCGTTCGCTCCTCGCCTCCTCGGTCACGGCCACGCGCCCCGCTCTCGGTACTGAGGCGCGCACCAACGGCCCGTTTGCTTCCAGCTACCACGCGCGCGTCATGCCCGACTTCATGAACGTTGTCGACGAACCCAGCTTGACCGCCTACAACGGCAAAGGCCTCCTCGGCGCCTACGGCGTCGACGACGAGGGCGTTCCCACCCAGGCCGTCAAGCTCGTCGATGCTGGCCGCCTCGACAACTACCTCATTGGCCGCCAGCCCGTCCGCGACTTCCCTCAGTCCAACGGCCACGGCCGCGCCGGCATCACCGGCCCTGCGCGCCCCATGATCGGCGTCCTTAGAATCACTGCGGACAATGGCCTCTCAACTGGCGAGCTCAACCAGAAGCTTTTGGATATGGCGAAAGATCGCGGCCTGCCGAGCGTCTACTTCGTCCAAACGATGGGCGGCGACCGCACTCCTCGGCTGCTCTACCGCGTCAGCCTTGACGGAAAGCGCGAGCTGGTCCGTGGCGCAGTGCTTGCCGACATTGACGAGCGCGCTCTACGCTCCAGTATTGAAGCCGCGGGCAAGGATCTCTGGGTCGCCAACTATTTCCTGGACCCGCCGGTCACTATCCTCGCGCCGGCGCTGCTCTTTGACGACGCCACCGTCCGCCGTGCAAACGCCAAGAACGACAAGCTGCCCTTCTATCCGCCGCCCGACTAGGGCCCTCACCCGTTACAGGGCCGACTCGACAGGACCAGCTCGCAACTGTCCACTTCCTCCCCTATGCATCTCACTCTGTGAACTTTCACGCACCCCAGCCACCCCTTTTCGCATCCATTCTGATAGGTGCCGTTTCCGCCCGGCCGCTGAATTTAATCAACACACTAATCATCCGGGCCAAACCCACAAAGTACAATCCGAACGAAGGAGACTTTCCCCAATGGCATACGAGTTACCACCGCTCCCCTACGATTACTCGGCGCTTGAGCCGTTCATCGACGTTGAGACCATGAAGCTCCACCACGACAAGCATCACCAGACCTACATCACCAACGTGAACAACGCCCTGGCCAATCACCCCACGCTCGCCGCCAAATCCGTCGACGACCTCATCAGCGATCTCAACGCCGTGCCGGAAGACATTCGCGGCGTTGTTCGCAACAACGGCGGAGGCCACTCCAACCACTCGATGTTTTGGACCATCATGGGCCCGGCCAACGCGCCCGGCATCGGCGGCAACCCCTCCGGCGACATCGCCAAGCAGATCACTGCCGACTTCGGCGACTTCGACGCCTTCAAGAAGACCTTCAACGAGACCACCGCCAAGCAGTTCGGCTCCGGCTGGGGTTGGCTCGTCTTCACCGGCGGCAAGCTCAAGGTCATCACCACCGCCAACCAGGATTCGCCGCTCTCGCAGGGCCTTTATCCCATCCTCGGCAACGATGTCTGGGAGCACGCGTACTATCTCAAGTACCAGAACCGCCGTCCCGATTACCTCGCTGCCTGGTGGAACGTTGTCAATTGGGCCGAGGTCAACAAGCGCTTCGCCAAAGCCAGGGGATGAACGCAGCCACTAGCTCCTAGCCCGTAGCCTTCAGCCCTTCCGCGCTTCGTTGAGGGACTGAGTTCTCGCACAGCGAACTGGAAGCTAGTAGCTAGAAGCTAGAAGCTGTTCTTCCACGCCGGAGGTTTTTTCGCACATGGCCACCATGCAAATGACAGTGCGCCCCGAGGATCTCTCTCAACTCCCCAAGGGCGCTGAGCGTATTCCCGACCCGGGCATCCTCGTCATCTTCGGCGCCTCCGGCGACCTCACCAAGCGCAAGCTGCTTCCTGCGCTCTTTCACCTCTGGCAATCCAACCTTCTGCCCCAGAAGTTCGCGATTGTCGGTGTCGCGCGCCGTCCGCTCGGCGATGAATTCGGCGCCGACATGCGCTCCGGCATCGTGGAATTTGGCGGCGTCGACGCCAACGATCCCAAGCTCGACGGCTTCGTCTCCAAGATCAGCTACTTTCCTCTCAACTTCGACGATCCCTCCCACTACGCCAATCTCAAAACCGAGCTCGATCGCATCGCCAAAGAGAAGGGAATTGGTCCCGATCGCCTTTTCTATCTCGCCACCGCGCCCGAGTTCTTCACCGGCATCATCGAAAACCTCGGCGCGCAATCCATGGCCCAGCCCGAAAAGGGTCGCGTTGCCATCGTCATCGAAAAGCCCTTCGGCCACGATCTCGAATCCGCCCGCCAGCTCAACCATCAGGTCAATGCGGTCTTCCACGAGAGCCAGGTCTTTCGCATCGACCACTATCTCGGCAAGGAAACTGTCCAGAATCTCCTCGTCTTCCGCTTCGCCAACGGCATCTTTGAGCCGATCTGGAAACGCAACTACATCGACCATGTGCAGATCACCGTCGCTGAAACACTCGGCGTCGAAGGCCGTGGCCCCTTCTACGAGAAGGCTGGCGCTCTCCGCGACATCGTCCAAAACCACATGATGGAGCTGCTCGCGCTCGTCGCCCTCGAGCCGCCCTCTAGCTTCGAAGCCGAAAGCGTGCGCCGCGAAAAACTCAAGGTCTGGCAGGCCATTCCCTCCATCCCCATCCTCAGCACCGTCCGCGGCCAGTATGGCCCCGGCATCGTGGCCGGCGAGCACGTTGTCGGCTACCGTGACGAAGACCGTGTCAATCCCGAGTCCGGCACCGAAACCTACGCCGCGCTCCGCCTCACCATCGAAAACTGGCGCTGGGCTGGCGTCCCCTTCTTTCTCCGCGCCGGCAAGCGCATGAAGAAGCGCGCCACCGAAATCAGCATCCAGTTCAAGCAGCCGCCGCTGCTCATCTTCAATCGCATGGCGCTCTCCGGCCCCTGCTCCGAGATTCAGCCCAACCTGCTCACTATCCGCATCCAGCCCGACGAAGGCATCTCCCTGCGCTTCGGCGCCAAGGTGCCCACCACACCCGAGATGACCGTCTGCCCCGTCAATATGGATTTCGATTACGAAGCCGCCTTCGGCAAATCCAGCGCCAACGGCTATGAGCGCCTGCTCCTCGACGCCATGCTTGGCGACCAGACCCTCTTCTCGCACCGCGACGGTGTCGAGATTACCTGGGCTCTCTATACGCCAATCCTGGATGCCTGGAAAAGTAAGACACCGGAGGTGTTTCCAAACTATTTCGCCGGCTCCTGGGGCCCCGAGTGCGCCGACCACCTGCTCGAAAGCTCCGGCCACTCCTGGCGCAACGACCTCGGCCGAAAGGCCTGACGATCACTGAAGCGCTAGCCCGCATTTCTCACAGGTTCATTGCTGATTGCGGTGACGATAGACAGGAAAAGTGTTGGAAAGGCCGTCATTTCATGGCATAACTGCGTTGTCGAAGCGTAGTTGTAGCCGTGCGGAGGCGGCCTTT
>Ga0208034_1000836_pt1 | contig 21708 bp, 20 predicted proteins | sample June2015DPH_8_10_FD_184699 | JGI IMG/M metagenome (GOLD analysis project Ga0208034, IMG submission 184699) | Peatland microbial communities from SPRUCE experiment site at the Marcell Experimental Forest, Minnesota, USA - June2015DPH_8_100... | ecosystem: Environmental > Terrestrial > Soil >...
TGCTCCAGGTTCAGCTTCTCTGCTTCGTGCACGCTGGTTGTCAATCCTCAGCATGCCACTCGCTCCAGGCTCATCTTGTGTTGGAAACTGCCTCCTCCTTCAGGCTCATCTTGTATTGGAAAAGACTATAGCTTGACTCGGCCAGCGTTTGGCCTCAAAATGTCACCCCATTCGGTAGCGCCCTTTATTCGCAGAGACCTGTGATTTGCCCGCGCCGCTTCGTGTGCGCGAAAGGAGACTTGCCATGACAAAGAAACTGCACTCTGTGCTACCTGTGCTTGTTCTGCTGGCATGTGGTTTGATTCCGCTGACAGCCGCAGCCGGTCCAATCACCTTCACCGAGTCCTTTACCGCCGCTGGCACAGTCAACGGCAATCCGTTCGACGCGAACGTGATCTTTTCCCTCACCACAGACACGACCCTGATCACCGGGGGCGGTGGCATATTTCTAACGCCTGCAGGAGTAGCGAGCGTCACAATTCAGGGGGTCGGCGCAGGTACGTTCACCGATCCATTCGATGTTTTCGATAACCAAAATGTTTCGGTCGCCGGATTCACAGACGTGAATATCGAGGATATTGTGGATCTGTCAAACTCCGCGTTCGCCACCTATAACCTACAGAGTCCCATTGGCCCGCTCGCCTCGACGTTCTTTTTCGTGGACACGGGAGCGGCGCTTGATTCAACTTTGGGGACCATCATCATTGATTCGACTAGCGGCACCCCGACGTTCGCTGCCACTACCTCAGGAACTACTCCTGAACCCGGCAGTCTGGTCTTGTTCGGTTCGGGCGTTGTCGGACTGGCGGCAGTGATTCGCCGCAAATTGAAGATGTAGTTTTCGGCAAGACTCAAATTCGTACTCCAGAATGGCGGCCAGCGAGACGTTGCCCAATCTGTTGCCCATTGACTGCCGATTGAGCGCAGTTCTGCCCGATTAGAATGATGCAATCCGTTTGTAAGTGATTGGTACGACGAGCGGCCCCACAGGAGACTTGCTTTAGGAAACCGCTGCTCTATCCATCTGAGCTACAGGGCCGAGGCGACGTAACCCCATTATCTCACGTAAGTTGAGAGCGGTTAGGACTGCAAGCGAGGCTCGGGGCCGGGACTATCGAGCGGACGCCAAACCACATAGGAGCGCTGTCACCTTCCTGATGCGCCCGGTACCATCAAGCTTCTAATGTCTCCTCACTTCCCCAGCTTTTCCAGGTGGCCGCCGAACTCGTAACGCATCGCCGACAAAAGTTTGTCGGCAAAGTCGGCCTCGCCGCGCGAGCTGAAGCGCTCGTAGAGCGCGGCGGTGAGCACCGGACTGGGCACAGCCTCGTCGATGGAGGCCTTGATGGTCCAGCGCCCTTCGCCGGAGTCCGACACCCGGCCGGCGAATTTCGAGAGCTGGGAATCTCCCGCCAAGGCGGACGCTGTCAGGTCCAACAGCCAGGAAGCGATCACGCTACCCCGCCTCCACACCTCGGTGATGTCGGCCAGGTTGAAGTCGTACTGGTAATGTTCCGGGTCGCGCAAGGGGGTGGTCTCGGCGTCAGCCGCGTGGGTCTGCTTGCCGACATTGGCTGAGCGCAGAATATTGAGTAAGCGGCCATGATGCCGTACTCGATTCCGTTGTGCACCATCTTGACGAAGTGTCCGCCACCGCTGGGCCCGCAGTGCAGATAGCCCTGTTCGGCGGTGCCGCCCATGTTCTCGCGTCCCGGTGTCCGCGGTATGTCGCCGATACCCGGGGCAATGGTTTTGAAGATGGGATCGAGGTGCTGCACCGCCGAGTTCGGGCCGCCAATCATCATGCAGTAGCCGCGCTCCAGACCCCACACCCCACCGCTGGTGCCGACATCCAGGTAGTGAATGCCCTTGGGTGCAAGCTGGTTCGCCCGGCGAATATCGTCGATGTAATAGGAATTGCCGCCGTCGATGAGGATGTCCCCGGCTTCAAGATAGGGCACGATTCCGGCGACGGTCTCATCCACGACCGCTGCCGGAATCATCAACCAGACCGCGCGCGGCTTGGTCAGCTTGCTGGCAAAATCTTTCAGCGAGGACGACCCCACCGCCTTTTCCTTCACCAACTCTTCCACCGACTTCGGCGACATATCGAAAACCACGCACTCGTGGCCCGCTTTCATGAGCCGCCGAACCATGTTGGCGCCCATTCTTCCCAGACCTACCATTCCGAGTTGCATAGACCACCCTCTTTCAAAAAATATTCATGAGGACCTCGCGCCTTGAAGGGGCACGGCTTCACAGGCTGCGGAGAAACTCCGCACGCGGATGTGATTTGAAAGCGTGCCGCTTCAATTACCGAGACAGATGAATAATCCAGGTAAAGCGCCGCTCGACCCTTGCTCGCAAGATTCAGCAGCGTTGAAATTGCCCTAGCTTTCCAACTGCTCCTGGCTCTTCCTGAGCAGATCCCTCTCCAATGCCAGTCGAGTCTGGGCCTTTTTCAACTGGGCTTTCGCCTTGTCGCGCTCGCGCATTGCCTTCTCAACCCGTTGCTGGGCATTTTTGATCGCAGCGATTGCCTTTTTGTGTGATTGCAGCATGAACCCTAGTGTAGACCTGCAGGGTCATGGCACGCTGGGCGAAGACGATGCGATCTGGAAGCGCAATACCGACTTCGCAATTTGGTATTGGTATTTGGCGGCAGCGAACTGGATCGCGGCTTCCGTCTGCTGCAACTGCGCCTGGCTCAACTCGACAATCGAACTCAAGCCAAGGCTGTAGCGAGTCTGCGACAAATCCAGCGCCAGGTTGGCCTGATCGACGAACTGCTGGGTAACACCGATCCGCTTAAATGCGGTGATGGCGTTCAGCCAACTGGCACGAACGTCGTTGGCGATCCGGTCTTTCAAATCACGGAGTTGCTCTTCGTCGGCCTGGGCGCGCAACCCTGCTTCCCGCGAGCGCGCGGGATACAGGAAGCCATTGAAGATGGGAATGTTGAGATTAGCTCCCACCGCCCCGTACCAGCTGGTGAATGGCGAAACCCCTTTGATGGTGTCGCTGTAGGGAATGCGGCCTACCACGCCCAACGCTGCAACGCTCGGAAACAGCAGGTCTCGCTCCGCTTTCTGGAAGCGCTGTGCGGCCTGATATTCATAGCTCAGGGCGGCAATTTCCGGCCGATTGCTGAAGGCCTCGTCCACCAACGTGCTGATAGAATCGGGCGGAGGCTTCAACTCCGCTTCGGAGTCCACCAGTTCGAATTGCTGCTGCGCGGCATAGCCCAAGACCTGAGACAGCGCCGACAATGCGGCCTGCTGATTATTTTGCGCGTCGAGCAGCAACAACTTCGCTTGCGCCACGTTGACGTCGGCAAAACTGACGTCGAGTTGCGATCGTAATTTGTTCTGAAATAGGGTCGTGATCTGGTCCGACACCAATTGCCGCGCGCCGACCGTTTGCTCGGCAACCTGCAGCAGAGCGACCGTCTGTAGGGCGTTATAGAAGGCCTGGTCAACCGCGAGCGTGATCTGGTCGGCGGTGGCAACCGAGTTCATGTCGGCTGCCTTGGCGCGCAGCGCGGCGGTAGCGACCAAATTGTTAGTGCGCCCAAAATCGGTGATGAGCTGCGACAAGGCAAGTCCACCTGCGGCACGCGTATAGACCACCGGGTTGGTAAGACTGCCCGCGGCGATACGACTTGCCTCGTCCGCCTTCACCCCCGTAAGATTTCCATACAGGGCCGGGTAGTACGCGGATTTCTCTTCCCGCGTAACCTGCTTCGAAGCCAGGGCCAGCAGGCGGTAAACCGAGATCTGCGGATTGTTTTTCAGCGCCAGGGCCTCCGCGTCCTGCACCGTGAGGCGCTGCAGGGCTCCGGTGGTTGGCAACTGAGCTGGCGTCTGCGTGCCCGGGATGGTTTGCATCTGTGGCGGCGGCGCAGACGCGGGGACGGCGGGCACCGCTGGTTGCGCGGGCGGCGTTCGTTGTGTGGGCGCCGTCTGTTGTGCGGGCGCCGTCGCCGGCGACGCTGGCGAACTGGTTTGAGCAGCGAGAGAACAACTGCCTAGCATCAGGGAAACAACCAGCCAGAGTATCTTGCGTCTCAAGCCTGCACCTCCTGCGGTGGCTGCGCCTCTTCCTTGCGATGGATCAGCAGATACGCCGCAGGAACAATGAACACGGTCAGCACCACCGATACCAATAGGCCGCCGATGATGGAGCGCGCCAGCGGTGCGTACTGTTCGCTGCCGGCTTCCAGGGCCAGGGCCAGGGGAACAAGCCCCAACAGGGTCGCCAGCGAGGTCATCAGGATGGGCCGCAGCCGGACGCGACAGGCCAGGGCGACGGCCTCCCGAATGGGCATGCCACTCTCGCGATATTTTCGGGTCACGTCCACGATCAGAATGCTGTTGGAGACCACGATACCGGTCATCATGAGCACGCCCATCAACGACATGACATTCAGCGTGGTGCCGGTGAGGAGAAGGAAAAGAATCACGCCGGTGATGCCCGAAGGTATTGCCAAAAGGATGATGAAAGGATCGATGAAGGACGCAAACTGTGCCATCAGGATCAGGTAAACCAGCACTACCGCCAGCAGCAGTCCCACGCCGAAGCTGAAAAACGACTGGTGCATGGCCTTGACCGAGCCGCGCATCTCAACTCGTGTGTTGGGCGGGAGCTTGGTATCGTCGACGATCTTCTGCACCTGCCCGGCGAGCGAGCCCAGGTCCTCGCCCTTGGGCGAGACATAGACGTCGATCTTGCGGAAGAGCTGGTAGTGGTCCACTTCTGTCGGAGTATTGATCATCTTAATATCAGCCACGTTCTCCAGCATGGTGGTATTGCTGTTGTCCTTGGCGTGCAGTGGAATCTGCTTAAAGTCTTCCATGGTCATCGAGCCGAGTTGGTGATTGGTGTACTGCACGGTGAGGAAGTAATTGTTGCCGCTGGTCGGATCGACCCAGTAACTAGGGGCGATCATGCCGTTCGAGGTCAGGGCGGTCACCACGTTATTGACCACGTCGGTAGCGGTAAGCCCGAGGCGTGCCGCCATTTCCCGGCGCACATCGAGCTCGATGCCGGGATAATCCAGGTCTTGCGGGATCAGCACGTCGCTCACGTCCTTCAACTGCCGCACCTTCGCCGCCATCTCGCTGGCGACGGCGTATGCGGCGTGCTGATTGTTGCCGCTCACCTGGATGTCGATGGGCGCCGGCATACCCATGTTGACCACCGAATCCACCAGCCCTCCGGTTTGAAAGTAGGTGGAGAGTTCAGGGAGATCGGAATCCAGCTTCCGGCGCACGCGGTCCATATAAGTGAAGGTGCTGACTTTGTGTTCCTTATTCAGGCTCATTTGCACGAAGGCCGTGTGCTGGGCGGAGTTGGGAGTGTAGATGGCGGACAAGTCGGGCGTCATTCCGATGTTGGAGACAATCATTTGCAGGTCATCTTTGCCGATGACTCCGCGGATGTCGTCCTCCACCCGGGCGATGTACTGATTGGTCATCTCCAGGCGGGAGCCGGTAGGAGCTTTCACGTTGATCACAAACTGGCCAGGGTCGGTGCGCGGGAAAAACGCGACGCCCATCAGTGGGAACAGGGCCAGGCTCACCACAAAGCTGCCCATGATGAGAACCACGGTGGCAACCGGGCGGTCCAACGCCTTGGCAACCGCGGCGTCATACCGGCGCAACATGCGGTTGTAGCGATGATTGAAGCCGGCAACGAATTTTCCAAACATTGATTTGGTTTCCTGGTGCCCGCCGTGCCCGTGTGCCACCTTGATGAACTGCCCACAGAACAAGGGCACAACGGTCATCGCAACCAGGTAGGAGGCCGCCAAAGCCAGCACCACGCCGAGCGCCAAGGCAGTGAACAGGTACTTGCTGACCCCATACAGAAAAATGACGGGGAAGAAGACAATCGCGGTGGTGAAAGTGGCCGCCAATACCGCAAGCTGGACCTCCTGGCCTCCGCGTTCGGCGGCGGTGAGCGTATCCTGGCCCTCCTCCATATGCCGGAAGATGTTTTCCAGGACAACCACGGAGTTGTCGATCAGTCGCGAGAGCACCAAGGCGAGTCCGCCCAGCACCATGGTATTGATGGTCCCGCCGAAGACATTCAGCAAAAGGAATGCGGCCAGGCAGGAGACTGGGATCGAAATCAAGACCGAAATGGTCCCGCGCACCGAGCCCAGAAAAATCAGGATCATCACTGCAGTCAGTATCAGGCCCATTCCGCCTTCGCGCATCACATTGGCCACGGCGATCTTCACGTATTGTGACTGGTCGAAGACTACGTTGGCTTTCAGCGAGGGCGGGATGTCCAGCAGATGCTTAACCCGGTCGCGTACTCCGTCCACAATCGAGATGGTGTTGCTGTTGCCGCCCTGCTTCAGGATGGGCAGGTAAACCGACTTCTGGCCATCCACGCGAACGATGTTGTACTGAATCGCCGACGAGTCTTCGGCGTGCCCGATGTCGCCGAAGCGAAGCACCCCATTGCCGATGGCCTTCAGCGGCACATCGTTCATCTGCGCGATGTTGGGCAATTGGCTGTTGCTGTAAATGTTGTAGTCTTTGGGGCCGATGCGAACGTCGCCTGCGGGCAGGATCTTGTTGGAGTCGTTGATCACATTGACCACGTCCATGGGGCTCATTTGCGCCGCCTCCAGCTTCACCGGATCGACGTAAAACTGAATCTGGCGATACTTGCCGCCATAGGGCTGTGGTACCGACGCGCCCGGCACGTTGGCAATCTGATTGCGAACGTTGAACTGTCCCTGGTCGTGCAAATCGGTTTCGTTGAGCCCCTTGCCCTTCAGTGTCACAAGACAAACCGGCAGGCTGGAGGCGTCAAACTTCAGTACGACAGGAGGCAGCGTTCCCTGCGGCAAACGCCGCAGGTCGGCCATGGCCAGGTTGGCAATCTCGCTGGCGGCGGCATCCGCGTCGGTACCCGGCTGGAAGTACACCTTGATCAGGCTCACCCCGGTCAGGGAGCGCGATTCGATGTGATCGATATTGCTCCCCAAGGTGAAGAAGCGCTCGAACGTGTCGGTGATGTTGGCCTCGACCTGCTGCGGAGGCATGCCGCCGTAGAAAGTGGCCACCACCACCACCGGAATGTCGATAGGGGGAAAAAGATCGACGGGCATGCGATACACCGTGACCACGCCGACCACGATGATGGCAAGGCACAGCATAAGAATGAAGAAGGGATACTTGATGGCAAAGCTAGGCATTGGCCATTACTCCGAATCCGCGCTGTTGGCGGTCAACACGGCCTCCTTCGGCTGCACTAACTCGCCGGGTTGATAGCTCCCCAGGTTGCCGACGATGACGCGCTCACCCGGAGAAAGGCCGGCAACGATCTCGACGTTGTTGGAGCTTTGCACTCCCAGTTGGACTTCGCGAGACTCGACCCGATTCTGCGGGCCGACCACGAGCACTTTCACCTTGTTCCGGTCGCGCTGAATGGCATTCACGGGAACAGTCAGGACATCCTTCCTGCTGTCGGAGGCCAGCACCACGTCCGCATACATGCCGGGCTGCAGACGATAGGTGGGATTGGGAACATCAATCTCCACCTGCATGGTGCGGGTCGAGGGGTCGAGGGCGTCGGTGAAGCGAGTTATCTTGCCGGTGAACTGTTCGCCCGTGGCCTGGATCTTTACGTCAGCGGAGTCGCCTGTTCGGACCTTGGCTGCAATCGACTCCGGAACCGGGATGCGCAAACGCAGGAGATTGATTTGGGCGACCGTGACCACTGGAAGGCCGCTCGTGTTCGAGGTTCCCGCCTGCACCAAGGACCCTGTATCGGCATAGCGCCAGGTCACGACGCCATCGTAGGGAGCGACGATCCGCGTGTAGTCAGACAAGGCGGAGTAGTGCTGCTGATCGGCCTTGGCAACCTCCAACTGCTGCCTCGCCGCTGCCAGGGCCGACTTGGCCGCATCCACTTGCGCCCCGGAAGCCCGGTCCTTGGCGTTGGCGTCGTCCAGTTCTTGCTGCGCGATCAAACCCGGACGGGCTTTCTCCGTGTTCACTAGCCGGTCTGCGTTGGCGTGTAACGCCACATGGTCAGCCTCGGCACGTGCCACGTTGCTCTTGGCGCGTTCAATCTCTTCCTCCGCATGATGCACGCCTGCTTTCGCTTCGTCTACCTGTGCCACCAACTCGGGGACTTCTAAAACCGCAAGCACCTGTCCGGTGTGCACGCGATCACCGATGTCCACGTAGATGCTCCTGATGTAGCCGGCCACCTTGGCGTGCAGTGCGACATTCTGGTAAGGCAGGAACTGACCTGCAATGGAAAACGAATTGGCTATGTTAGCCCGCGTCACGGGAGCAACCGCCGCAAACGGGATGCGCTCGTTGTTGCCTAGCAGTAAGGCGGCGCCGTCCGTTTTGCCATGCGACGAGCTGCCCGCACGCACCCGCTTGACCTGCCAGACCGCAACCATCAGACAAAACAACATCGCGCCGAACACAAGCAGCGTGTTTCGACGAATCGTCATGAGTTACCTCGAATTCGTTTGAACTTAATTTGCCAACCGTGAATTCACCATTGACGTGCCTTCCCCAGACCGCAAACCCCAGCAAGCACCAGGCCGATCCCGGGAGACTCTTGCCTAATTATCGAACCGGGGGAGGGCGAAGACAACGGCGCCAGTGCAACAGACGGAGGCGGACCGGAGCGGGAGTGCGGAAGAGAGTCTGAACGTCGCCGTTACGATGCAGATACAAGTAGTGGATGAAAAGGATCGCAAACCAGATCAACAAGGTCCCAGCCTGAGCGGTGGGCTCGACCTCCGCCCTTTGTCCGTTGAGCCACATCTTCGCAGAGGTCGGGGAAGTCACCCCAGTACCGGGGCCGCTGCCGTACACTCCAGTTTTTGCCTGGAGAGCAAACAAAAACACTACGGCGGCCGCAAGCACTATTAACAGTACTCGCCACGGTTCTCTTGGATTTCGTGCTCGAAAACTCACAGACGAAGACAGCCCTAACCGCCTTAATACTAGACGTAGAAACACAGACTTGGGAAGCGAGTTGCACCCAAAGTAAACGCTTGCGAAAATCGCCTCGCTGCGAGGTGCTTGAAGACAAACGAATGACCGCAAGTCCCGGTATTTTGTCAATAATTGCTCGCAAAGTCAATTTTCTGCGCGACGTCCAGCAATGACAGGCCTCAGCGACTAGACTGCTTGTAGGCGGATGCTGTGGCGCAATCCTACGGAAGGCAATCTTATGGCTAATGCAAACACCAAGAAAGGCGCCATCGGAATTCTGACGGGCGGCGGCGATGTGCCGGGTTTGAATCCGGCCATCCGGGCGGTCACGATTCGGGCCTTGCGCGAGGGCTACGAGGTCATCGGCTTGCGACGAGGCTGGGCCAGTCTGGTAGACATGGTTCGCGAAAAAGATTCCGACAACAGCGATAACTTTCAGCATCTCACCGAAGAAGAGGTCAATCGCTGGGGCCGCACTGGCGGGACCTTCCTTCACACCTCGCGCACCAATCCCGGGCGAGTCAGCCAAGCCAACCTTCCGGCCCACCTGCAAGGCTCTTATGCGGCCCCAGTGAACGATCTCACCGCGGAAGTGCTCAAGAACCTGGACTGGCTGGGAATCGACAATCTAATCCCCATCGGCGGCGACGACACGCTGAGCTACGGCGTGCGGCTGCATCGCGAAGGGGTGAAGGTAATTGCCATTCCCAAGACCATGGACAACGATGTGCCCGGGACCGACTACTGCATTGGCTTCAGCACTTGCGTGACCCGCACTATCGAAATGACCAACCGGCTGCGCACCTCCGCCGGCTCGCACGAACGCTTGCTGGTGCTCGAAGTCTTCGGTCGCTATGCGGGCTTCACGGCCATGTTGCCCACCATGGCCGGGGCAGCCAATCGCTGCGTGATTCCCGAATACAAATTCAACATCGAACGTCTGGCCGAGCTGCTCATGGCTGACCGGCGCAAGAACCCCAGCCGGTATTCCGTGGTGCTGATCTCCGAAGGCGCGACCTTTGAAGGCGGCGAGATGATCTTCGCGCACGACACCGCAGACGCTTTCGGCCATAGGAAACTGGGCGGCATTGGCAACCTGGTTTCCGACAAGCTGAAGGAACTCTCTCCCCGCTACAACAACGGCAAAGCGGTGGACACCATCAACCAGAACCTGGGCTATCTGGTGCGCTGCGGCGATCCCGATGCCATCGACTCGATCGTTCCCATGGCTTACGGAAATCTCGCGTTCGACCTGCTGCTAAGGGGAATTCATGGGAGGCTGGTTGTGCTGAAAAACGGGCGCTACAGCAACGTCCCGATTGAGACCGTGGTGGCCTCGAAAAAAGTGGTCAATGTGAAAGAGCAATACAACACCGAAAGGCTGCGCCCGTACTACAAGAGCTTTGAGGACAAGCCGCTTTTCATGATGACGAGCGAGAGCTGACGGCTTGCTGCGGGGCCCCACCGCGCCTGTCAGTTTTTCGGTCAGAGCTGCGCGTTTGTGTCAGATATTTGCTTTTGTGTCAGACAGGTATATTTGTGTCAGACGTGCGCGACTTTGACCGTGGGCCGTTCTGACCCCAATCTCAGGACGATCTCTTTCAACCCCCGGTGTTGCTGGAGCAGGCGGAGATACTTGCTCTCATCGGCGGAAACCTTGGCGCGGATGATGTCCACCAACGCTTGTTTCTGCAGATTCGTCCATTGCCTGAGTTCGGGCGCCAGCGACAAAACCGCCGCAAAATTTTCGAACGCCGATTGCTCGACGGGACTCCATGTTCCAAGATCTACCTGCAGTTGTTGGGATAGATTCTCCGTGGCGGCCCGCCGTAGTTCCTCAGGATCTCCGCCGAATTCTTCCGCCATCCGTTGCTGTACCGCCAGACCGACCCTTCGGGTCGAGAAGGTGTCCCACTTTCCGGGCGCTTCCCTGCCAAACTCATAGAAGACGTGGTCTGCGGCCAACCGCCGCAAGGTGCGCGGCGAAGTCCGGTGCGCCGGATCGAGCATCATTTTCGCTTCCTCTTTCCTGGTGATCGCAAGCAGTTCGGGGCGTCCCGGACGAAATCCCAGCTTGCGATAAAACCAAAATGCGCCGGACTTAATGGCCTCTTCGTTCTCATGACCGAGCTGATAGGGATAGACCGAAAAACAGCTCACGCGGGCAAGCTGATGCAGGAAGTGAAGGACCTTGGAATAAATCCAAGCTGTCTCTCCGTCGCGAAAGGCGTAAAAGGTGTTGAACCCAACCTCCATCCAGTCGAACAGCGAGATGCCCTCGATGTAGTTGATGGGAACGCCATTCTTCAGCGTCAGACCTGCATGATAGGCGCGCAGCGGCAAACGCCGCGCGGGCGGCAGTCCCCAGAGGAAAATCTGCACCCCTCGTCCCGCATCCGCCTCGAAGACTTGATTCGGATTGCCACGGGTGGTGCCGTATAGTTCGCGATAGCGGACAGTAAGGGCGGTGCGTGTCATATCCAGTACGTCTTCGCCTTGACGCCGCGAAAGTTTGCGAACCGGCAACGGCGACGAATTCATCTCGTCGGCCAACGAGACCTGGTTGCGACGAAGCAGTGGCTGCCGGTGGTAGAACATCCGCGACACTTTTCGACGGGCGTGCGTCCGGCTCGCCGCAGAATTGCCCAGCTTCCACGACACGTTGACTGCTAACGAGTCATAGAGCGACGTCCTCTCCAAGCTGGTAAGAGGCGTATCGGCGATGCGCTGCAAAAGCCATGGCAGTATTTTTGTCGCACCACCGGCGGCATTCGCCATCCAGTCGAAGAAAGGCGTGTCAGCTTCTACGAGCGAATCGTCTCCCAGCAGCGGAATGAAACGAGGCAATGTTGCCGCCATCTGGCGACTCTGCTCCTCAAAATCCCACTCGACCGTAAGCTGTTGCGGATAGCGCTGCGCCAGCCAGCGGGCCACGTCGTAGGTGAAGTTGTCGCTGATTGCCGTGCCCGCAATGCCGGAGGACTCCTCATCGTCGAACCGCTCCATGTCAACGCCCGAAGCCTGAAGTCTCTCCACCTGGTGCATGATGCCAGCCAGCAAATCGTCGGCCAGATGCGCAACTTTGCGGCTTTGCGGAAACGCCCGCAGGAACAAGAGCGCGTCATGAAAACGGATGAGCGATTCGGCATCGTCGAATTGAACAGCACGCAGCGAAGCCAGTAGCTTTTCGATCCTGGAAGCAGCGCCGGAGCCATAACTGAGCTTGGACGTTTCCAGTTCCAGCAAGCGGGAGGCAGAGCCAGGTTTCATTCTTCACCCTTTCCAATATCGAGAATTCACACAGCCCTGGTCCGAAATCTGGCCCAGCCTATCCATCCCAGCGCTAACAGCGTGAGCACGGCAATAATTCCTTGCGAGATCACGCAATACAGACACCACACCCCCAGAACGCGGGCCTCGATGTTCGTCAAATATAAAGCGAACCCCATCCCAATCAGAACGCACACCAGCAGGAGCCCACGGCGGCGCATAAATCCCAAAACGCCGATCAGCAGGTATCCAACGATGCCGATAGCCGCCACCGGCACCCCGTGGAACACAGCGTACGGGCTGTGGTTCACCACCCCGCAGTCCCACTTGTCATTGATACTGCAGGGCTCGGAACCAGTATCGTAGTGGACTTTCAGGGCCAGGCCGGAGACCACGATCCCGGCGATCGCCAGCAGCACGATGAGATAGCGCACGAGGTTTCTCCCGTATGGAATTGTAGCGTGGAAGTTTGCAGCACGGGGTATGGCTCCGCCGTCCGCCGGCGGCGGTCGCCATCACAAACCATTGTGATGTAGTAGAATCTTGCTGCTCATGCGCCGTCTTGCTGCCAGTTTACTGCTTGTCCTGCTGTTTGCGGGACTGGCTCTGCCCATGCTGCTGGCGCGGGAATCCGGTGTTCCGGCCTGCTGCCGTCGCAGCGGCAAACACCATTGCGCGATGCTTCCTCAGGGCGATGGCTTCCGGACAGTGACAGCCAAGTGCCCGCATCGCGGTTTCACCGCTCTGACCTCGCACTCCACACCTTGCAGCACCGCGGCTACCGCGTTCAGCGTCAACCGGGGTTGCGAAAATTCGGTTGCTTTCGAATCGCCTGATGTCGCGCCGCACGTTGCCGGCAATGCCCAGAAACGCGGTCCTCCCCGCTCGTAGCGCTCTTCTCTCGACAGATTTATAAGCGAGCCAGAACCTGCTCACGATGCCGCAGAGCGAGTGGTTCTCCGCGTATCTGCGCTGCGTTCAATGCTCAACGCCACGGCTACGCGCGGAGGATCGAGCCACGCTCTCCGCCTCCATGACAGCTACTAGGGAGATTACCAAGTGCAGCACAATGTCCGGAATGCAACCACGAACACGACTGCGGTCATCCTGCTGATCGGCGCATTTCTAGTTATGGCAGTCTCGCCATCCGCAGCGACCGTGTTCGGCAATGTGCGCGGCGTGGTCCACGACTCGCAGCACCATCCCATCACTGGAGCACAGGCCAAGCTGCAAGCCAGCGATTCGGACTATTCGCTGACTGCGGAGACTGGCGCCGATGGAGAGTTCCACTTCGACGCGGTCCCGCTCGGCCAATACACCGTCAGCGTCGAAGCAGCCGGATTCGCGCCTCAGAAGCAGGCCCTGCTGGTCGTATCGGGCAGCGCGCCAATCTTGCATTACCAGTTGGCGATCGCCGCAGCGCAAGAGAAGGTCACCGTCACGGCAACGCCTGAAGACCTGGATCCGGAGTCGCCGCGCAGAGACATCGTCATCGACCAAAAGCAGATCTCGCGCTACGCGGGTGTGGATGCCAGCAACAGCTTCAAGATCATCACGGAGTTTGTTCCCGGATCGTATATGTTGCACGATCAGCTTCACGTCCGTGGCGGACACCAGGTCACATGGGCAATCGATGGCGTCCCGGTTCCGAATACCAACATCGCCTCCAACGTCGGGCTGCAGTTTAATCCCAAAGATGTCTCCTACCTCCAGGCCGAAACCGGCAGCTATGCCGCCGAATACGGCGACCGGACCTACGGCGTTTTTAACGTTGCCCCGAACAACGGCTTCGAACGCAACCGGGAGGCGGAACTGATCGCCAGCTACGGCAACTACAACCAAACTGACGACTGGTTGAGCTTCGGCGACCACACCGCAAAGTTCGCGTATTACGCCAGCCTCAGCGGCAACAATACGGACTGGGGTCTGGAGCCGCCCACCAGCCTCAATCTGCACGACAATGCGTCGGGAGGCGGTGCATTCACCTCTCTCATTTACAATCCCAATTCCAAGGACCAGTTTCGTTTCGATGCCGGCCTTCGCCTCGACTACTACCAGGTGCCGAACGATCCCGACATGCAAGCCGCGGGCATCCAAGACCGCGAGCGTGAGCAGGACATCTTCGGAACGGCGACCTGGGTGCACACGTATTCCCCCGGGCTCATGCTGATTGCATCGCCGTTTTATCACTTCAATCGCGCCGCGTATGAGGGAGGGCCGAACGACGTTCCAATCGCCACCGACAACCGCGCTTCCAACTATGAAGGCGGCCAGGTAACAGTTTCTGCCATCAATGCCCGAAACAACGCGCGCGCGGGGATCTATGCCTTCGCGCAGCAAGACAACACATTGTTTTCGGTGCTCGCAAACGATGGTTCGGGAAACGCCTTCAGCCAGCGCGTGTTTCCAGGCGGCAACCTCGAAGCGGTGTTTCTCGAAGACCAGTTTAAGGCGACGTCGTGGCTAACTTTAACCGGAGGGATTCGGCTTACGCACTTTGACGGTCAGCTCACTGAGAATGCCGCCGACCCGCGTCTGGGAGTGGCCATCCGCATTCCAAAGCTCAATTGGGTGCTGCGGGCCGCTTACTCCTATTGCTACCAGCCGCCGCCGCTCGACACCGTGTCGGGGCCGCTGCTCCAGTACGCGGCCAGCCAGGGAGTTGCCTTCCTCCCGTTGAAGGGCGAGCGCGACATTCAGCAGGAGTACGGGGTTACCATTCCGCTGCGCAACTGGGTATCGACCCTCACGTACTTTCACACCGGAGCGCTAAATTTCTTTGACCACGACGCCATCGGCAATTCAAACATCTTCCTGCCACTCACCATTCAAGCGGCCCGCATCAAAGGCTTTGAGGCAGCCGTCCGCTCGCCGCTGATTCTCAACCATTACCACGCCCATCTGGTGTTCTCGAACCAGCAAGCCCAGGGGTTTGGAGCAATAACGGGCGGGCTGACGGATTTTTCGCCGCCCCCCACTGGAGGCTTTTATCTGGACCACGATCAGCGCAACACGCTTTCCGCTGGGATGGAGGGCGATCTGCCGTGGCGTAGCTTCGCCGCGTTGACGTTCAACTATGGCTCGGGATTTCTCAACGGTGACGGGCCCGCCCACCTCCCCAGTAACTACACCTTCGATCTGGCGCTGGGGAAAACTTTCGGCGAGAGTTTCACGGTACGGTTGATTGGCACCAACATCACGAACAATCGCTACCAACTGGATAACAGCAATACCTTCGGCGGCTCCCATTGGGCCGATCCCCGGATGCTGTCGGTACAGGTGAAATACCGGTTCCATTACTGAGGCGGCTCAGAACTCCAGAATTTAAACCCCAAACAATTGTGGAAGACCTTCACTTTGACGCGACGCAGGGGTTCGGCTGCAGTTTCGGGACCAAGAAAGCATATTCGGGGGCAAGCTTAGCGACCGCCGCCAGCAGTTGATCGTCGTTGTCGCCAGAGCTGTCGTACACGATTTTCCCGGTCACGTCGATGAGGATGGTCCGGGGAATCCCGAAATGTTCGCCAAAGGCTTTCTTCGCATCGCCGTCGTCGTGGAAGTTGACCCACGCGTAGTGATGCTTCGTGAGGAAGTCGGTGGCAGCCTTGGCATCTTCGTCCAGGTCGATGGTGAGCAGGACAAGACCCTTGTCGCGCGTCTGCTGATACAGGTCTGCGAGTTTCGGCATGGCTTTGACGCAGGGGGCGCACCAAGTGGCCCAGAAGTCGATGAGCACAGGTTTTCCGCGAAAGGAGTCCAGAGATATCTGCTTCCCATCCGGAGCCTTCAAAGTTAGAGGCGGAACCGACTGGCCCGTCAGGGCCTTGTGTTGAAATGGATCAGGAAACTCGTTAACCAGTTTCGCATCCTGAGGCGGCGTAAAAGAAAACAGCGACGGGTCGGGATGTGGAAGATCAAGGTCGGTCAGCGAATAGGTGGTCGCAGTTTCCTCGTAGATGGGGATTTGTCTATCACGAAAGTAATTCATGAAAGTATGTTCGCGACGGACGTCCTTCACAACTGTCATGCTTGCTTTGTCGATCCAGTATGTCTCTTCCAGAGTGGCGCCACTAGAGGGTTGGCGCTTGAGGTCGGCCGTTGAGACGCGGACCACCGAGGTAGTAATCTGGTGACCTTCGGCCAGAACTATCTCATCCGGCAATTGCGTTGCCGATTTGTACCGCTTCGCCAAACCTGCGAGCGAGTTACGCAATTCTTGCGACTGGTGTGTTCCCCAGTTGAACGGCATCGCCTCTTCAAGAATGCTGGGTCCCTCGGGAGACATCGGTTTCTGGGCGTAGGAATGGGCTTCGACTTCGTACACCCATTCCGTCTTCCCGTCCGAAACGAACAAAAAGGAGCCGGTGCTTGACCGGGCCCCGAAGAGGTAGCGATTGCCAGGAGTTTCCGCGGCGGAGAAGATCGTCCTATACCAACTGTGTTCCAATTCGTTGCTGTTGGTTCTCTCCTCCGTGGCCTCGATGTGGTAGGGCTTGGCGTCGGCGTAACGCTTGCTGACCTGCTGCAGAATTGGGAGAGCGTTAGGCGGGGTCGAGGACTGTGCTGACAGGGTGCTTGCCGCAAAAATCGCAATTGGGATCACCAGCCATATGGAGTGCTTCATGGAAACCTCCAGCGGATCAATATTACTTCACAGAATGTTCACCGCCCTCGCGGCCAGCAACACAATGATGGTCAAAGAAATGAGCGATTGCAGCATCATCAGGGTCTTCGCCCAACGGGAAAGAATTTGCGTGTCCGTCGGAGACAATGCTGTGCTGGTGTTGAAAGAGAGAAAAAGATAGTCGATGAAGCGGGGATGCCAGCTCTCGGGCTTTGCCGGGGACAGCTCGTGAAGGGCCATCTGCGGAAATAGGAACGCGCCGAGCTCATGATTCTTTGTCTTTTCCCGCCGGTAGGGGCCTCCGGCATCTAACTTCCAATACCAAGCGGCAAACACCAGCACGTTGCTCATCCAGAGCGAGCCCGCCGACTGCAGCAGATGAACGGGCGACTCCTTGTGGCTTGGCAGGAAGCGTACCAGCAGGACCAGGGATGCGATCACGGCCAGGGTGACGGAACTGATCAGAATCAGCCCGCCAACATACGCCATGCCCTCAGCGCCTCTCGAATGAGAGATCGAGACCAGCGTGGCGAGCACCGCGAACACCGCAACCAACAACCAATTCGGCACAAGGCTGAGTATCTGGGGCAAGGAGAAATGGAGCGCTACAACGGCTGCCAGCGCCAGAATGACCGGCCAGCGAGGCTCGACATAAGGTGATCGATTGGACATGCATCCGATAATACTGCGTGTGCGCGTTCGGGCGAAGCGATACCGGACCCGCACTACCCGTGCAAACGGATACACCAATCCTGGAACCGCTCTAAGAAAACCCCATCAACGGAGTTACTGAGGTGGGACGGAGCCATAAGCGTGAATCAGTTACTTGTTCGGAACCAGTCTGGCATTCTCGTACTGGCTGAAGACAGCATTCGCGCCTTCGTGCGCCGGCGTTCCGGCCAGCAACTGTTCTTTGCGGTAAACCAGGCTGCTGGCATTGTAGGTCGCCAGTTCGAAGCCATGACCGTGCGTGATTGCGTCCGTGGGACAGGCTTCCACGCAGTAGCCGCAAAAGATACAGCGGTTGTAGTCGATGTTGTAAACCTTGGCGTAGCGCTCGGCGCCGCTCACGCGTTTCTCCGCGGTGTTCTCGGCGGCTTCGATGTAGATGCAGTTCGAAGGACAGGCGGCGGCACACAGGAAGCACGCCACACACTTCTCCAGTCCGTTCTCATCGCGCTGCAGTACGTGCATCCCGCGAAAACGCTCCTGGAACATCGCGCCCCGGGTGGGACCAGGACCGTCCGGATAGTTCTCCACGATCGTCGGGTTGAACATTTCCCGGAAGGTCACGCTCATGCCCTTGGCGATCGCGGCAATATTTCTAACGATTCCCATGCTCGTTTCAGTATAACAATCCAGTCAGTATGCTGCGCTTCGGGATCGGGGCCGCTACCGGGCTGTTCCGGGCCGCCCGGCAAGGCCTGCTTTCAGCAATTCGAAGTGATGTTGCGCGTGGCCGGCTGCAATGTACGCCAGCGCGCGGACGGTAACTTTATTTCCATTGGCAATGCCAGAGCGCTTCTCGGCCCCAGGAGGCAACGACCCGAATAGAGCGATCGTCGCTTTGCGGATGCCCTCGAATTCGGTGAGCAGGTCATCGAGGCTGCGCGAGTTCGATTGCGCTTCGCGCACGTAGTCGTCCTGCTCGAAACCCTGCAGCTCCTTCGGATCGCCGCGGGCAAAGCGCAGTACGCGGTAGGCCTGGACGCGCTCGGTATCGCACAGGTGCCCGAGCACCTGCTTGATGCTCCACTTCCCCGGCGCTGGCGCCGCGCTGGCAGCCTCTTCGGACACTCCAACCAAAAGTTGCCGATAATCTCCAAGCTGCTTGGCGAGAAAATCCAGTACTGGGCCTTCGGGCACGCGGGCAATGTAATTTTTGTAGAACTCCGCGTATTCGGTAGGATTGGGACGGGAAAGCATCAAAGACCTCCAGTCAGGCGGACACGGTTCGAATTCGTTTTGCATTGTATCTACCGGGTTGAAGAGAGCGTTTCTGCTTCATTGCCCTCTGAAGTTGCCAAGCAATCACGCGTTTGATCGCAACCGCTTCCGATTGTTCAAGTAGGTATTCTTCTTCGAGAAAACTGTCGAAGCTAGAACCGCTGTGGTCAATGATCTTTGGGCTGTTCATTTCGGCCTCTTACATTCCCGCGTTGCGGAACTCTTTTAGGTCAGTTTCGGTTCAACCCCATCTCTCGGCTTTGCAGTTTGCCTTTCCATCGACATTCCATTTCAAGGATGTCCTCAACTGTCGCTGCCGATCCAGCTACCTCCAGAATCGACACCTGATAGTCGCTCGGATCCCTGCTCTTCAGACCCTCGTTTCCCCCGTGCCCGCTTTGCACATAGTACAGCCATCGCCCCAAGAAACCCCTGTCTCCGGTGGCAGAGCCCACGTATTGCTCCTTAGTGCGTGGGCAAGTCAGCAGATATATCCCTCGCGAGGAGCGAAGCACCTCTTTCCACCCAACAGGCAAGCCTTCGATTCTGGACAGTGGCTTGATAAATTCGGTGAACCCAGGGAAATCGGGATCTTTCGAGGTTCTGCGGAGTTCCACTACAGGCTTATTCTGGTTATCCGGCCGCTGAATCCACTTGCGACGGCTAGGGCCCCAGTCGATGAAAAGCTTACCTGCATACTCTTTCAGTACATCCGTTTCCACGATCTTGTAGAAGTGGCAGGCGCCAGCCTTGTCGACATCGTCCCTGTTCGGCGTCGGAACGTCGTGATCAAGCAGTCCGCAAAATTCGATCTTGTACAAACCGAGGAATAGGGTCTCCCCAGCTTCTGTGCCAGCAAATGAAGCCCAGTAGTTCGCCCCGCCGAACTCAGCTTTGCTCTTGATCGACTGAACAGATTGGTATGTGTCGAAAGCAGCGCGGTCGTCCCGCCACAGTTCATATGGCGTACGTCCCTTCCGCGACCTCTTGCGATCAACGTGCCTGAGGAGGCGAACATCACTAAGAGTTAAACCCTCTTCGCACAGTAGGGTGTTGAACATGATTGGCATAGTCCTATTCCAGCCCAAACTCCCGCCACCGCTTGGTCACTTGCTCCTTGGTTTTCTCGTCCATCCTGATTTCGTCCGGCCACGGGCGGGTGAAGCCCTCGCTCGGCCACTTGCGCGTGGCGTCAACGCCCATCTTCGAGCCGAAGTCGGGCAGCCGCGACGCATGGTCCAGTGAGTCCACCGGGCCGAGTGTGAACTGGATGTCGCGCTCGGGGTCGATGTTGTTCAGCACCTTGAGAGTCACGTCGCCGATGTCCTGCACGTCGACGTCTTCGTCCACAACCAGAATGCATTTTGTGGACATCGCCTGCCCCAGCGACCAAATACCGTTCATTACCTTGCGCGCCTGGCCGGGATACGATTTCTTGATCGAGACAATCATCAGGTTGTGAAAAATGCCTTCGACCGGCAGGTTTATGTCCACAAGCTCGGGAATGGTGACGCGCATCAGCGGCAAAAAAATCCGCTCCACCGCTTTGCCCATCCACCCGTCCTCCATCGGGGGCTTGCCCACGATGGTGGTCGAGTAGATCGGGTCCTTGCGATGAGTGATGCAGGTAACGTGAAACACCGGGTAAAGATCTTCCGGCGTGTAGAAGCCGGTGTGGTCGCCAAACGGTCCCTCCATGCGCAGTTCATCCAATAGCACGTAGCCCTCGAGCACAATCTCCGACGTGGCTGGCACTTCCAGGTCCACGGTCTCACACTTCACCAACTCAACCGGCTTCTGTCGCAGAAATCCGGCAATCATGTATTCCTCGATATCGGGAGGCGCGGGCACGATGGAGGAGAACATCATCGCCGGATCGGTGCCGATGGCGACGGCCACGTCCATCTTCCCTGCGACCTGCTTCCCTTCCGCCACTCGCGAGCCTCCGCCTGAGCGCGCCATCATGTCCAGGGCTGCGGTAACGGGATGCGCCTCGCCCACCGCCGCGGCCCGGCGCATCTGTTGACGGTAGTTTTCGGCTCCTTGCTTCTGGCGCTGCCAATGCATGCCGGCACTGCGCTCGTCGTACACCTGCAGGCGGTAGGTGCCGGCATTGCGTTTGCCCGTCTTGGGATCTTTGGTGATCACCGAGGGCAACGTGATGAAGCATCCCCCGTCCTGCGGCCAACATTGCAGGATGGGAAAATCCAGCAGCGAGAAATTGTCGCGCTTGATGACTTCCTTACAGGGACCGCTGGAAACTTCCTTGGGGAAAAATCTCCCCATCTCCGCCAGCATGGGCAGCATTTTGATTTTGTCCAGCAGCCCTTGCGGAGACTTCACGTCCATGAAGTACTTGATCCGGTCGGCGACCTCATTGAGCGAATCCACGTCCAGCGCCAGCCTCATGCGGCGTTCGGAGCCGAACTGGTTAATCAGCAGCCTGGCCCCGGGGTAGCCCTTGACGTTTTCGAAAAGCAATGCCGGTCCGCCGGGACCATGCTTGCCCCGAGGTCCCCATTTGGACACCCGGTCAGTGATCTCGGCGATCTCAAGGACCGGATCAGCTTCCGCTTTAACGCGCTTCAACTCTCCCGCTTTATCCAGCGCGGAGATCCAATCTCGCAGGTCGTAATAGGCCAAACCCACCTCGCTTCAGTGGTCCGCCGCCGCAAAGCGGCCGAGACACTGTTGGTAGTCGTTTCAGAATCGGAGTAACTGACGATTATAGTGGGCGACCAATCCAAGGCACTGCGCTGAGTCTTTTCCAATACAAGATGAGCCTGAAGGAGGAGGCAGTTTCCAACACAAGATGAGCCTGGAGCGAGTGGCATGCTGAGGATTGACAACCAGCGTGCACGAAGCAGAGAAGCTGAACCTGGAGCA
>Ga0208034_1000837_pt1 | contig 21701 bp, 19 predicted proteins | sample June2015DPH_8_10_FD_184699 | JGI IMG/M metagenome (GOLD analysis project Ga0208034, IMG submission 184699) | Peatland microbial communities from SPRUCE experiment site at the Marcell Experimental Forest, Minnesota, USA - June2015DPH_8_100... | ecosystem: Environmental > Terrestrial > Soil >...
CTGTCTTACCCGCACGAACCCAGCTCTCCAGCGTGGAGCGGTCTTCTGTCGTCAATGTGAGGGCAGTGGGGTATTTGCTCATGCCCCATCATGGCATAGACCGCTTTTCAATGCAACTAAGTACTAGTCCGCGGCCGGATTGTCCCGCTGAAAAACTTCGGCTTCGGCATGGCGGACCGGCAGCCATGCCGCCAACCCTGCTCCCAGATACATGGCCCCTACGATCCAGAAGCCGTAGGTCAGCCCGTGGCGATGGGCGGCTTCGCCCGCCAGCAACGAGGTTCCGATTTGCAGGGCGCTGGCCACAAAGGAAAAAGTATTTTGCACCCGTCCCATGAAGTGACGTGGCACCATCTGCATCATCTCGCTGGAGAGAGCAATGCCGCCCACGCCGCGGCTGGAGCCCATCATGAAGTAAATCGGCACCGCCAGTGCCAGCCAGCGCGAGACTGGCAGCAGGAAGAGCGCCAAGGCAATGATAGACATGGTCAGCGTGACCGAACGGTTGGCGCCATGGCGCCGGATAAACGTCGAAGCGTAGAAAACACTGACGAAGGCTCCGACCGCCCAGCCGGCATTCAGCCACCCATAACCCACGGCTCCGCCGTGCAGAATGCGCTCGCTGAGCGGGGCTGACAGTACACCCTGCGTCATCATGGCGGCTACAAACAGCGCCCAGGCGAGGCCGATCAGCAGCACCCGGCGGTTCTTCCGAACATAGCGGTAGCCTTCTTTGAGTTCATGGATACAGCGCGCAACTGCTCCGGAGGCTGAAGCCAATGCCGCAAGCTCCGATATCGGACGGGTGACCGTCACTCTGCCCTTGCGCACCTGGAGGATGCAGGCCAGCGAAACCGCGTAGCTGGCGCAGTCAATGAGCAACACGCCACCCAGACCGACGTGGTTGTACATGAAGCCGACCACAGCGCCGGCCATCAACCAGCCACCCTGCAGCGCCGCTAATAGCAGCGAGTTCGAATCCAGCATCTTGTCATCCGGCGTCAGCTCCTGGATGAGCGCGTTGACGGTGGGGAAGAACATCCAGAAACCGATGGCCACCAGGACGTTCATGGCGTACAGGTGCCATAGCCGCACATGATGAGTGAACACCAGCATGGCGACGAAGAAGATGATGGCCCCGCGCGCGGAGTCCAGCCACAACATCAGGTGGCGACGGTCTTCACGGTCGATGAGTACGCTGGTGAAGGGCAACAGCAGCAACGAAGGAAGGGTTTGCAACGCGATTAGCGCTGCCAGTGATACCTCCGAATGCGTGGCTTGCAGGATGTACCAGATCACGGCGGCGGAGTTCATGCCGCTGCCGATCATGGAAATGAGATTAGCGATGAAGATCAGCCGCATCCCACGGTGCCGGAACATCTCCCTCATGCTGTTCAACTGTAACCCAGCCGCGGCACGCCATTCTGCCAACCCACCCTGAAGACGCGAGCATTGCTGTTCCAGACGCACAACTCCCCGGTGAATGGGCATTCAATTCTCATGGAATGCTCGTTCCTCGTGAATGATCGACAATCTCACTTATCGGTGTGCGGTAGCTCATAGCGAATTGCGGCCAGGAGAGCTACGATTTGCGGGAATACGACCCTCGGCATTCGCCCCGTGCGGATAGTTCACAAACCCGTCCGGCGGCTGCCCGGGTCAGTCATCGAAGTGCATTATGCGGTTCGCACGTCAACTGATTTTCTTTGGGACGCTGATTTTCTCTCTTGCGGGTTGGTCGCAAGCCGTCAAGATCGTAATTCCAGCCGGATCGCCGGAAGATAAAGACTTGGCCACAATCACCGCCGAGTCCGATGCGCAGAAGCGCGTAAGCCTCTACCAGGAGTTTCTCAAAACGTATGCCGACAGTAAGCCCGCCGTAGCTTATGCGGACTGGCAACTCTCGCAACAATATCTCTCGGCGGGCGACACTGCCAAGGCGTTGGAGTATGGCGATCAAGCCCTGGCACTCTATCCCAACAATCTCGACATTATCGTTTCGCTGGCCGGCGTAGCCCAGGCCATGAAGGACAATAGCAAGATCCTTGATTACGCCGCCAAGGGAGCGGCCGTTTTTCATTCCATCTCCACCCAGGCAAAGCCCGCCGACATATCCGATGCGGACTGGGCCTCTCACGTGAGTGAGGAGCAGAATTCGGCGCGTCCCAGCTACGCGTTCCTGGAAACGACTGCCTACAACGCCATAGCCGCTGAGCAGGATCCCAGCAAGCGCATGAGCTACATTGAGAAGTTCACTCCGGCGTTCCCTAAATCGCAATTCGAGCAGCCGCTGTCGCAACTTGCGCTCTACAGCTTGCAACAGTTAAACCAGCCGCAACGACTGGAGGCCTACGGAGAAAAAGCGTTGGCGGCCAATCCCGATAGTGTTTCCACATTGCTCATGCTGGCCAATGCCTATGCGGAGGACCCAAAGCAAGCGGCCAAGGCAATCACTTATGCGAACAAGGTGATCGCCCTTGAAGGTCCAGAGGCGGCCACTGCCGACAAGTCGAAGAAGCTGTCGGCGGGAGTGGCGCACTCCACCCTGGGCTATGCGTATTTGAAACAGGACAAGCTGGCGGCAGCCGTACCCGAGCTCAAAACAGCGGTGAGCCTGTTACAGGACGATCCCCAAGCCCAACAGGCTGCGCTTTTCCGGCTGGGTTATGCCTACGCGAAGCGGAACCGCAAAGCCGAATCCGTTGCCGCCCTGCAGAAGGCTGTTGCGATGGACGGTCCGTATCAGGCACTCGCACGCGACATGCTGAGCAAGGTGAACGCAGCAGGGAAGAAGTAGATGCCCAAAGCCGCGCTCATTTTTTGACCAGTGCGTCGGAAAGCAGGCGGGCTTTGGTGGCCAGGTTATAGGCGCGCTCGAAGTCATTTTCCGAGGTGGCCTTGCGCGACTGATCAATGTAGGTTTTGATCTGCGCAACCATGGCTTGCTCGTCATGGTTCAGTTTGCGATTCGCGCTCTTCAAATTTTTCTCGGTGGCGGCAAGCAATTCAGCGGTTGTCTGTTTCTGTTGGCTCACCTGCTGGCTGCTGACGTCGGCGGCGATGGCGATGTCAGGGGCGCTCTCCGCCGGACTCGGTGGAGGATGGGCCGCGGCAACCGTAGCATTGCCGGTTGAAGTCGCGGGAGCGTTTTCTGGGCTGCTGGCCGGGGGCTGGGCCGGCTTCTTTCGGTGACGCGGCGGTGGCTTCGGCTTCTGCGCTTCGACAACAGGCGCCTCCTGTTGGGGCGGCGGAGGGGGCGGAGCGGTCTCAGAAATTTCATCCGGCACCGGGACCGAGATGGTGGGAGCCTGCGCCTGTGGCGGAAGCTGTGGCTTTTTCTTCTTGCACGCCACGTTCAGCAACAATAACAAGGCCAGTACCGAAGCAACGAATTGGCGCCAAATGTTCATGCGAAGTTCTGCAATATCGCTGCCACGCTAGTCTCCGTCTGGATGACCGCCCAAGAGCAAGCGAGCAGAACAACTGCTCTTCATGATAAACCTCGGGCCGCAAGACCTGAACACCGTGGCATTACGGTTGTATGCCAGCACATCCTCACGATCAGGTGCGAGTCGCGATTTCCGCATCCTTCACCTCGCGCGCGCCCGCCAAAGGAATAACCAGGCGAAACGTGGTCCCTTGACCCACCTCGGTCACGAAATCAAGGGCGCCGTTGTGTAATTGCAACACGCGGTAGCTCATCGCCAGGCCAATGCCGCTGCCCACCTTCTTGGTGGTGAAATACAGGTTGAAAATCTTGTCTCGAATCTCTGGAGGAATCCCGGTACCCTGATCGCGGACCTCGATGGTGGCGGCAGTGTCGTCCCGGCGTGTGACCATGCTGAGCACGCCGCCGTCGTTCATGGCCTGCACTCCATTGATCACCACATTCAGCAGGGCCTGCTTAATGAGGTCGGCATCGGCCCTCACGGGCAGCGCCTCGCTACCCAGATTGGTTTCGACTTTCACCCCTTGGCGCGCGGCTTCCGGCGCGGCCAGCAGGGCAACTTCCTCCATCAAACGGCGCAAATCAAAGTCGGAAAGGTGCAACTCCAAAGGACGATTGAAGTCCACCAGCGTCTGCACCACCCGGTCCAAACGATGAATCTCGCTTCCGATGATGTCCATGTGGCGCCGGGTGTCAGGATCGATCTCGCGCATCTTTTCGCGCAGCAGCTCGAGGTGGACCACGATGGCATTGATGGGGTTTTTTACTTCATGGGCAACGCCGGAGGTCAGCCGCCCGATGGCGGCCAGACGGCGGGACAGTTCAATTTCGTTCTCGATGCGGCGCACAGATTCGGCATCCCGCATGGTGAGAAGCGCACCGATACGCTCGCCGCGCTCGGCGATGAAATCCAGCGCGATTTGTATGCGCCGTCCATTTTCCAGCTCGATCTCACGTTGCGGGATGGGCTGGAGCAGAGCGAAAGCATCCAGCACGATGCGGCCCAGCTTGTTGGCATCGTTGAACACCTCCTCCACCACATTTCCCAGAATCTCTCCCCGCGGACGGCCGACGAAGCGTTCGGCCGAGGCGCTTACCAGCACCACGCGCGTGTCGCGCGTAAACAGGACCAGTCCGTCCTGCAACGTGCCCATAATCTGGTCGAGGTTCTCTTTGAGGGCGCTAAAAACTTCTTTCACGTCGCGGATCTGCCGGCCCAGGCGATCAATCTTGGTGTTGACCAGCCCATACTCGTCGGTTCCCCTCGGATTAGGCTCGGGTGTAATGTCGGGCACGCCCACGGTCATCTGGTCCAGACGACGGCCAATCGCCTCCAACGGGCGCAAGGCAATGTTTGACACTCCGGCTGCTAACGCGAGCGACAGCAGGATGGCAAGGGCCGAGAAGAAAAGAGCGCGTGTGAGTTGCGGCCTGACCTCGCTTTTCAGAAGCACCGTAGAGATGCCGACACGAATATCGCCGAAGGGTTGCCCCTCGCGCTGGATGGGCAGGTGAACGTCGTAAACCCTCGGCTCGCCGTACACGACGTCGAGCTGGCGGCGGAAGCTGCCGTTACGCACATTCTTGAAGTCTTCACGCAGCTCCAGTTGAAAGCCAATGGCGGAGGGGTCGGTGTGCACGATGGCGCGCCCATTTACATCCGTAATGGCGGCATCGGCGATGGTGGGAGAATAACCAACGATGGATTGCAACAGCGTGTTCAGCCCGGGGTCAGTCCGTAGGGCTTCATCCAACACCGCTTTGACTTGCGTGGGATCGTTGGTATTGATAAAGGCGCTGCTGAGGTCAACCTGGGAAGCTTCGCGAGCGCTCTCCTGGATCTCCTTGGCCACGAAGGCGGCGTTGTCATAAGCCTCCGCCGTGCGCTGCCGCACCACGTGCGAGACGTACAGATAAGAAAAGGCCGCGACCAGCGCGAACACCATACCGCTGATCGCAAGGACCAGCTTCGTTTTCAGCCGGATTTGAGCCATGGAATACTCGCGTTGCCTGGGATGTTGCCAGAATCATATCAGCCGCGCAGGACAGCGGAAAAGGTCGCAGCCTGCCGCAGGGGCCAGACCTTGGTTCGTAAGTGGCACATCGGCGACGGTTTCAGTTGACGACAGCGCAGCCGGGTGCGGGCGGTGTGGTAAGGTGGCATGGGCATTGCAGGCGCCTGAACAACGAAGACTTCCCGATCTGCGTCCAATGTTAGAAGCCCACGCGGTGCGGCGCAGCATCCGCGGCGTGGTTGCTACGGTAAGGCAGGAGAGAACAAGTGACCCAACCGGCAATGGAAGAGAGCAAGAAGGTACAAGGCGAGACAGTAACCAAACTCCGCATCCTGTCCCACGACCTCAGCAATTACATCGAAACCATCATGCAGGCTTCCTATCTTCTGGCCCAGGCGAAACTAGACGAGAACAACAAAAAGTGGCTCGACTTGATCGATAAAGCATCGCAAGATGCGGCCCAAGTCAATCGCGAGATTCGCGAGATACTGCGTTCGCAAACCTGACTATCGTCGTTCATCCGGCGAAGGTGGCCCTGTCAAAACTTCACAGGGCAAAACGCCGGTAGTGTGTCAGAATTTTCCTGCACGCTACCTGACACGTGTGACTCCACCAGATCGTTGCTGGCAGTCGCGGCCATGCTTGCAGTTGGCGCAAGCTGGCGCGTGAGGCTTTCGCGCCCGCTCCCTAGCTCCCCCTCCCGTAGGGTGGGGGTTGGCATGAATGGCAGTCGCGTCGAACTAACCTGGATTCAGGGAAACGTTTGAGCCCGCACATCCAGACGTGGTACTGCCCACCATGCCGGCGGAGACGAGATGTCTCCGCCGAGCTTATGTGGGGCTAGTTTCCTAATTGCTACATTTTGCCGGCCTTGCTGTCGAGCAGCGAAACCAGGGACTGACCTGCGGGCGTCGCCTTAACCGCGGTACCCCCAACGATCTCTCGCGCGCTGACCGCTTTCCCGTACAGGCGCTGGTTAGCGTCGCTGTCAGGGCTAAGCGAGGCGCCGTCGAGTGATACGCCGGCGAAAAGTCCGGAAGTCCGGGCATAGGTCAGGATGTCAGCAGTACTCGTACTCGCGCTGGCTCCGGAACCGGCCGCCGCGGTCGCGTCGCTACCGACCTTGACTTTGCCGTCCAGCAGCTTGTTCGCCGCCGACGGCGCCATGACGAGGAGGATGTAATCCTTAGCCGTGCCGCCGACCTGAAGACCGGCACTGGCGCCACCGATGCTGTACATGCCGGGCGGCGACCACTTGCCCTTGAAGTCAGCCCCCTCGCGGCAAGTCATCAGACCACGGCCTCCGGTTCCGCCAATGCCAATGGCGAACTTCTTCACGCTGGGCAGAATAACGATGCAATCAGCTCTCTCTACTGTGCTGAGTGGAACATCCTTGCTGCCAACCATCGCCTGCAACACCGTGGTAGCGTTTCTGATGGTCTCTTCGTCTTTGGTCTTGTCGGCGCCCCAAACTGGCAGGGCCAGGCATACAATCCCTAATACGAGCAGAATAGGTACGGATCTCTTGGCTGAAATTTCCATTTTGTTCTCCTAGGTGCTTAATTGTCCAGAATGCTCTTCGGCATGTCCTGCTTACCGAGGACGGTTTTCAGAACGGTGGTCGACTCGGACAAACGTTTCGACATTTTGTTCTGGGCGAAAGGGGCGGCGCAACTGCGAACCACACCATCAGTAAAACAATCTTCTTTCAGTGAGACAATCTCCTTTGTCATGGAAAATCCTGCGTTGCCCGCGCTGAGAACTTTAAAACAGTGGCAAGATTTGCACAACCGGAAAGCAGTTACACCGTCCTCTGCAAGTATCATTGTCGAACCAGGCAGCCGTCAACAGGATTAGGAAACGAGTTGCGCGTCCATGGTGATGCTGGCATTGAGGACCCGGGAGACCGGGCATCCTTTTTTGGCATTTTGGGCGGCCTCGTCGAACTTCGCTTGGTTCGCTCCGGGAATCCTGACCTTTACGTCGAGGTGTACGCTGGTAATGGTAAAGCCAGCCTCGGTTTTGTCCAGGGTCAAAGTCGCCTTGGTATCGATGCTCTCCGCCGTCATGCCCGCGTTTCCAAGCTGTGCGGACAGTGCCATGGAAAAACAACCGGCATGCGCTGCGGCAATCAGTTCCTCCGGATTCGTTCCGGCCCCATTTTCAAAACGTGTACTGAAGGAATACTGGGTTTGGTTGAGGACACCACTCTGTGTTGAAACGGTGCCCTTTCCGTCTTTTAAACCACCCGACCAGTGAGCACTGGCTGTGCGTTGCATTCGGTCCTCCTGGGAAGCGAATCCATTGTATCTCGATATTACCGAGAAGCGGTACTGGCGTGAAACACGCGGGGAAGGGCAGTTGCTCCATCAGCGTCGATGACTTTGGTGGTCAGCTTGCAATGGGTTCAGTAGAAGTCGGAGCAACTGAGGAAATATCCGCACTGCGGACAGACTAACTTGCAGTGGTTTTGCTGCAGGGCTGCAGAGCAGTTGGGACAAACTTGTGAGGGCTGCAACGAAGCGCTCTGCGCGGCTCTTATCGCAACGTCGGCGGGCGGCAAGCGATTTGGGTTTTTACCTGCGCCGTCCGTCATGTTTACACCGCGACAATGTGCAATACTCTACCATAAGACGAAAAGACGAAATTCGGTACTGCGAAAGAAAACCCGGGCACTGATCTTAGAGCAGCGCCAAAACGCGCAAGAGCTGTACGTCGCCAGAGGGCCGAATTCTCCATTAGTACATGTACTTTCGTCATAGGGTGGGCGCGAATCTTGTGGGATTTGGCCCTGCGGTATCTATAATGCGAACTGTAGTACCAGGTTCATGCAGTCTCACGCGCGCGCGACTGAAACCCTCGATTCACCTTCGGAAGAGCGCCTGTGGACTGACGCCAACGTGGAAACAGCTAGGTTTATTAACTAGCTGATTTAACTGCTGTTATTACAGATTGCCAGATCTGGCCCATGATTCGCTGGCAGCAGATTACCCACTCGTCGCTGAAAACGCAGCGCTCAGGATAGTTCCATTCAGGAGGTCGTACAAGCCGTGAAACAGACAATTATCGCAGCCCTAGCCGCCCTAATGTTAGCCGGAGCTCTTTCTGCCGTGAGTGGCGCGACCTCCGTCGGTCAACCCAATACAGCCGTAGTCATTGGGGAAGGATCCGCACCGATGCCTACGACTTTGCCCCCCGCGATGAACGCGAGTAATTAAGCATCGCGTTCCAATGGTTTGTTACTGGTTACGAACCCAGCTCGACAACGACTAGGAGAAATTGTATGAAACACGTTTTGATTCTAATCATTTGCACACTGTTGTCCGGCGGCATCCTGTGCGCCTCTACAACACCGCTTTCTGCTAACCTCATGGCAGAACCGGCCATTGCGAGTCAAGTTGCTTGGCCAATGACATTGGCCCCGGGCGATCCGTTACGCCTGCAGGCGGGCGATAGCGCGCCAGCCCCCTTGTGCGCTCCCGGCCATCACTGCGACATCCAGCAGTTGAAGCTGCAGGCGAGCGATGGCGCTCCGCAGCCGTTGTGCGCTCCCGGCCATCACTGCGACATCCAGCAGTTGAAGCTGCAGGCGAGCGATGGCGCTCCGCAGCCGTTGTGCGCTCCCGGCCATCACTGCGACATCCAGCAGTTGAAGCTGCAGGCGAGCGATGGCGCTCCGCAGCCGTTGTGCGCTCCCGGCCATCACTGCGACATCCAGCAGTTGAAGCTGCAGGCGAGCGATGGCGCTCCGCAGCCGTTGTGCGCTCCCGGCCATCACTGCGACATCCAGCAGTTGAAGCTGCAGGCGAGCGATGGCGCTCCGCAGCCGCTGTGCGCACCCGGCTATCACTGCGACATCCAGCAGGAAAGGCCGCTGATGGCGCTATAGGAGAACCCAGCCAGGGTGAAGGCGCTCCGGAAACCGCGATCTGGGCTTGGCGAGCATGGCCTTCAGTACCCCTGAGATGGTGCTTGCATTGCGCCGATTTCAGAGCTATGCTGAAACCGCGCCATGCACCTACGCCTGTTGGATTACGTTCTTTGGTTAGCAGGTACCCTCATGCAGTTGGGGGTGCTGGTGGCGATGTATCGGCGTGGACTGCATCGCGAGTATCCTTACTTCTTCAACTATACGGTTCTGCAAATCCTCAGCGGGCCGATCCTCGTTTTGCTCCAGAGACATTCGTACTCAATGTACTATTGGGGCTACTATGTTTCGGCAGCACTTAGCGCCCTCATTTCGTTTGCTGTCCTTCAGGAAATCTTTCACGACGCATTTCGTCCCTATGAGGCCTTGCGAGACCTGAGTGTCATCCTATTTCGCTGGTCGGCCTTGGTGGTGCTTTTAGTCGGGGTGATGTGGGCGATCACGGCCACGCAACCGAGCCGGGTTGACGCGATCACCAACGGGATTCTTCTTGTGCAACGTAGTGTTCGCTTAATGCAGTGTGGGTTGGTGTTTTTTCTTCTGCTGTTCAGCGAATATCTTGGCATCTCGCGACGCCACGTTCTGTTCGGGATCGCCCTTGGATTCGGTATTTTCGCCTCCGTCAACATGTTGTTTGCGGCAGCCGCGTCGCACGGGACATTTGTGCCTGCCACAGTTTTGCGCCAGATCAACAGTGGCGCCTACAACGTCGCCGTCATGATCTGGCTGGGGTACACTGCACTGGCGCCGGCCCGGAGCAGTGTTGCTGTAGCTGCGGCACGGTCGAAGGACTGGAATTACGCGCTCGAAGATGCCAGGGTACAACCGGAAGACAGCCTGCTTGACACCATGGATCGCACGGTTGAGCGTCTGCTCTATCCTCGGGAAGAAGCCAAGGCCCGCGTTGCTGACGGCAATCGATCCTAGTTAATAACTCCCCGCAGCTCCCTGTCCGCCGCGGTTTCGGCGGGTTTCTTTTAGAGGGCCCATCCGTTGCCGATCCCAACTAAATCGGTGTTTTGGTTTTGCGCGGTGGATTGAAGAACGGCAGAGAACGGACAATGGCGGACACCTTGTGCCGGACCGCTTCCACGGTGATTTCCATCTGCAGCGTGGTGCCCGGGGTTGCGTGCTGAGGCCCCAAACTGGCCAGCGCAATCAATTTTTTCAGCAGCGGCGACCAGGTAGTCGAAGTAGCTTTCCCGACCTGATCGCGCCCCTTGTACACGGGTACATGTACGCGCGAAGCGGTAACGGGCGTTTGCGGTGCCAGCCCCATCCGGTCGAATAGCGTTTCCACTTCGTTCCAGTCGATTTCCAACCCCATCAAGAGTCGCCGAGATCCAGTCTGTCTTTCTTCCAGAAGTGCCTTCCGGCCGATGAAACTTTCCTTCTCGTAGTGGACGAGCTTGCCCAAACCGACTTCGGCAGGGGTGTATTTTTGCGACGCGATCAGCGCCTTCTTGCTGCTGATGTAATCCACGTCGGCGAGGATCAACCCGGCTTCGATGCGGGCCACATCCAGAGCCAGCATGCCCGTGGGATGTATATCGAATCCCCGGCCTGCCTCCATCAGCGCGTCCCACACTTTGACGGCGTCCTGCCACCGGGTCCAAATCTCGTATCCCAGATCGCCAGTGTAGCCAGTGCGCGAGATGTCTACCGGCACGCCGCCAATTTTGCCGCTGGTCTTGCGGAAGTATTTGAGGTGCTCGATTTCGGCGTCGGCGATGCTCTTCAGCAGTTTTCCCGAGGTTGGTCCTTGCAACGCGAGGGCCGCGACCTGCTCGGTGATCTCCTCGATCTGCACCTCGAGTCCAATGGCGTTCTGGCGGAACCAGCGCAGGTTGGGATCGGCGGCGGTCCAGCGATAGCGGCTCTCTTCCAAGCGCGTGATGGTGCCATCGTCAATGATCTTGCCTTCTTCGTCGCACCAGCAGCAGTAGATCACCTGGTCGACGGCGACCTTGTTGATGTCGCGGGCGATGACGCGATTCACGAAGCGGGTGGCGTCGCGCCCGGCGATCATGTACTTGAACAGCGGGGTCACGTCGATGAGAGCGGCCGCATTGCGAATGGCGTTGTATTCGTGCTCGTGATGAGTTTCGTAAACGCTGACCGCATAGAACCCCGACCACTCCCGGTAATTCAGGCTCTGGCAGAGTGCGGAGGTGCGCTCGTGGACTGCCGTTCCTATGGGCACGGTGACTCCTGGTTGGCTTCGACGTGCGCGGATTATAGCTACCGCGAGCGCTACCCGGCAAGGTTGACCGGCCTGGCGACGCGGTCCCACTCGAGTAGACGAAGCACAGCGGACCGCGCTTCCGCCAGTGGGCAGCCACTAACGACAAATCCCACGCCAACCTTTAGAATGAGGCGCGCACCGCACAAATCGCGATGCGTCGGAATCCCTATGACGCGCGGGTTTACGCGTAATGGGGCGCTGGAAACTTGCACGAGGAACCATGGGATCGAAGGATTCAGGAAAATACGACGCGATCGTGATCGGCGGCGGGCACAACGGCCTGGTGAACGCCGCGTATCTGGCGCGGGCAGGCAAGAAGGTCCTGGTGCTGGAGCGCCGTCACGTCCTGGGCGGCGCCGCGGTCACGGAAGAGATCATTCCCGGCTTCAAATTCTCGGTGTGTTCGTACGTTGTCTCCCTGCTGCGGCCCGAAATAATCCGCGACCTCGATCTTCCCCGGCATGGTCTCGAGATCCTTCCCCTCGACGGAACTTTCACGCCGATGCCGAACGGCGACCACTTGTGGCGGGTGAACGACCACGGCAAAACCATGCGTGAGATTCGGCGTCACTCCAAGTTTGATGCCGAGGCCTACGAAGAATTCGGCAAGGCCATGCTGCAGATGTGCCGCTTCGTCAAGCCCATTCTCGGCATGGTGCCACCCGATCCGACCACGCTGAACCCGAAGGACCTGTTCAAGCTGCTCTTTCTCGGCCGTCGCTTCAAGGACCTGAGCGGCGAAGACAAGTACAACCAGGTACAGCTCATGACCATGAGCGCCATCGATTTTCTGGATCAGTGGTTCGAGACCGACGTGCTCAAGGCGACCATGTCGGCCTCTGGAATCATCGGCACCTTCCTGGGAGTGCGCTCGCCGGGAACGGCCTACGTGCTGCTGCACCACTACATGGGCGAGATTGACGGCGCGTTTCGCGCCTGGGGTTTCGCCCGCGGCGGAACGGGCGCAATCTCTAACGCGATCGCCGATGCGGCACGCGAGCTTGGAGTCGAGATCAAGACCCAGACTGCAATCGCGCAGATTCTGGTCCGCGATGGAAAGGCGGTGGGAGTCGCGACCACCAGTGGCGACGAGTACTACGCATCTGTCATCTCGTCGAGCGTTGATCCCAATCTCACGTTCCTGAAGATGCTTGGGCCCCAGCACTTGAGCGACGAATTTCGCGATCAGGTGAAGCGCTATAAATACCGCGGCTCGTCGGGAAAGGTGAATCTCGCGCTCGATAGCTTGCCGGACTTCACGTGCCTTCCCGGCGAAGGCCATCACCTGCGCGGCGCCATCTCCATTTCCCCCAGTGTGGACTACATGGAGCGCGCCTACGACGATGCCAAATACGGCAACTACTCGCGCCGGCCCTACATTGACATGGTCATCCCCAGCCTCACCGATCCTTCGGTGGCGCCTCCGGGCAAGCATGTGATGTCGTGCTTTGTGCAGTACGCGCCGTACAAGTTGAAAGAGGGCACGTGGGACGAGAAGCGTGACGCCTTTGGCGACAATGTGATTGACACCATCGCCGAATTCGCGCCCAACCTTAAGAACATCATTGTGGGCCGCCAGGTGGTCACGCCGCTCGATCTCGAGCGCGAATTTGGACTGACCCAGGGAAACATTTTCCAGGGCGAACTTTCACTGGAGCAGTTGTTTTTCCTGCGACCGGTGCCGGGGTGGGCGCAATACAAGACGCCCATTAAGAACCTGTGGATGTGCGGTTCGGCCACCCATCCGGGCGGCGGCATTATGGGTGCTCCGGGACGCCTGGCCGCACTGGAAATCCTCAAGCACGCGAAAGGGACCAGCTAGCGATGCCGGAGACGCGCGATGTCGTAATCCTCGGCGCTGGGCACAACGGGCTGGTCGCCGCGTTCTATCTCGCCAAGGCTGGATATAAGCCGCTCATCCTGGAGCGCAGACCCGCTGTCGGCGGCTGCGCCATCACTGAGGAGTTCCATCCCGGCTTTCGTTGCTCCCGGCTGACCCACAGCGCCGGACCGATGAGGTCTGACATTGTTAGAGATATGGACCTGGCGATGAAGACCTACACGCCGGATGTGCGCGTGCTGTCACTGTCGTGTAACGGTAAGCCACTCGTTCTGTACAACGATATTGGCAAGTCGCAGCAGCAGATCGCCCAGTTTTCGCAGAGGGACGCCGCGAATTACGCTGAATTTCAGAAGCCATTGGCCCGCATCGGCGAAGTGGCGAATCTGCTGATGACAATGACGCCGCCTGACCTGGAAGATCCGGCGGCGGGTAATCTGTGGGAGCTATTAAAAGCTGGCCGCAAGGTACGCGGCCTGGGCGAGAAAGACCTCTATCGCATGATGCGATGGGGACCGATGGCCGTGGCCGATCTGGTCGCCGAGTGGTTTGACACTGAATTATTGCGCGGCACCATCGCAGCGCAGGGAATCCTCGGAACATTTCTGGGCCCGTGGTCCGCGGGTTCCAGTGCGACGTTACTGTTACGCTGTGCGTCGGATGGAAACCCGGCCGCCGCCGCCTCCTACATTGTGGGAGGGCTGGGCGCGCTCACCGCGGCGATGGCTGCGGCAGCGAAAGAAGCCGGCGCTGAGATTCGCACATCCTGCGAAGTAGTAAGCATCAAGGTGAAGGATGGCTCTGCCGCCGGAGTCGTTCTCGCCAACGGTGACGAGATCGACGCCCGAACGGTCGTCTCCAATGCCGATCCGAAGCGCACGCTACTTGGGCTTGTCGATGCTCAATATCTGGAGCCGAGTTTCCTGCAAAAGCTTCAGCATTACCGCATGAACGGGACGGTCGCCAAAGTGAACCTTGCTCTCGGTGGCTTGCCGAAATTTAAAGGCGCGAGCGGTGATGCGGCTCTCTTGTCTGGCAGAGTCCAAGTCTCGCCCGACATCGACTACCTGGAGCGGGCCTTCGATGCCTCGAAGTATGGACAGTTTTCGCCGCATCCCTACCTTGAGGCGGTCATTCCCACACTGTGGGACCAATCGCTCGCACCGCCAGGGAAACATGTGATGTCCGTCTACATGCAATACGCGCCGTTCCATCTGCGCGACACCGACTGGGACTCGCAGCGCGATGTTCTCGGCGACGTGGTGGTGAAGACCCTCGCAGAGTATGCTCCCGATGTGCCCGAGCTGGTCGAAGCTCGCGAGGTGATCACGCCGAAAGATCTGGAGCAAACCTACGGACTGACTGGCGGACACATTTTCCACGGAGAGTTGGCGCTCGATCAGTTGTTCACCATGCGGCCGCTGCTGAACTGGGCCCGGTACCGAACGCCGATCAAGAACCTCTATTTATGCGGGTCGGGAACGCATCCCGGGACTGGAGTGAGGGGAGCTTCAGGGGCAAATGCCGCAAGAGAAATACTTAAAGACTTGCGCAAGTGAACGATTCTTACGAATTGTCATCACGAGCGGAGCGAGGGGTCTGCTTTGATGGTCGTGTTCTCTAACCCACGTTTCAAGTCCGCCGCTAGCAGCCGATGGAACAAATGCTCACCGGCTTCCCGCCGCACCGATAAGCGCCCCGCGCCATAGGCTCGCGAGTGCAAGCCGCGCTGCACGGCTTCGCAGATTCCGACATCCTCATCATTCACCCGCTCGCCGACGGCGATGCTCTGCCCGTTTCGCTCGGCGGCGGAATCGCTCACATCCTTGAAGTAGAAATCGAAAATGACTTTACAGCGATCGACGCCATCGGGCTGCACCAGGTTCGTGTCCATATAGCCCTGGTAGAGATTGATCATGAAGTTGGGATACTGCCAGAAGTACCAGGCGCGGTCGCCGGTGCGCGTTGCCGAAGTGGCAGCGTCTTCGTTCGACGCGATCATCGGACTGGATTGCAGGCAGTATCGGTCTTCGGTCTCGATGGTGTATTGCTTGTACTCGAGTACGCTGTTTAGCGCCTTGTGCAGATGAGGAACGTGGTAGCCGCCGTCGAGATAGTTGTCCACGAACACCTTCCAGTTGCAGTTCAGGTGGTACGACCGGCGCTGGAAGGAGTGCACTGAGGCGAGATCGAGCGGAGCAACTCGCTGCATCAGCCTGCCCAGAAAATCCACCAGGGGTGCGGCTTTCGGGTCAAGGTTAACGAAGACGAACTGCTCCCATGTTTCCACGCGCACGGGGAGCAGTCCGTTCTGCGCGCGATCGAAGGAGCAGACGCCCTCAAACTCCGGTGCGCCCTTGAGCGAGCCATCGAGGCCGTAGCTCCAGCCGTGATACGGGCAGCGCAGAATGCTCGCCATGCCTTGCGCCCCGGTCACGACCGCAGCGGCGTGGTGTCGGCAGACGTTGTAGAACGCGCGCAACTGGTGGTCACTGCCGCGCACGATGACCAGCGGCTCGCCGGCGAGATCGCTAGTGACGTACTGGCCGGGCTGCTGCACCTGATCCACTCGCGCCACCACCTGCCACGTCCGCCCAAATACGTTCTGGCGCTCCAGTTCGGCGACGCGTACGTCCACGTACCACGAAGCCGGAATCGTGTACGCCTGTTCGAGCGGGCTCCGGTCGTTGTAGGACGCGAGGATGTCGTGCAGTGAAGTGTCCATAAATAGCTTACCGAATGCGGCCCGCCGAAGATCATAGCAGGCACGGGCGCAACAAAAGAGTTGACGGCCAGCCGCTGTCGTGTTTCCTTGTCCCCATGCATTCCCTAGCAGAGTCTCTGGAAGTTGTACAGGCCACGCCGGCCGATGTAGGCGACGTGGCGCCGCTCTTCGATGCCTACCGGCAGTTCTACAACAAGCCGCCCGACCTGGAAGCAGCGCGCCGTTTTCTGTTCGCGCGACTGAGCAAAGGCGAGTCGGTGCTGTTCCTCGCTCGGCACGGCGCGCGAGCGGTTGGCTTTGTGCATCTCTATCCGGTGTTCTCGTCGGTCAACCTAACGCGACACTGGATCCTCAACGACCTTTACGTGGTGGCCGATGTGCGCAAACTTGGGGTGGGACGCGCCCTGATGAAGCGCGCTCATCAACTGGCGGAGGACACCCAGGCCGACAGCCTGACCTTGGAGACGGCGATCGACAATTATGCGTCCCAAAAGCTTTATGAAAGTCTGGGCTGGAAGCGCGATGAGCAGTTCTATCGGTACTGTTTGCCGTTGTGACGGCGGCCCGGATTTTCATGTACCAGCCTGCAATGATGATCAACTCAAGCGCCAATCGGCCAGCCGCCGAGCACGGCAACACTCCGCAACCCAAGCGGGTCCTGGGTTTCCGCGATCTGGTGATGTTCTACGTGGTGGCTACACTGAGCCTGCGCTGGATTGCGGTGGCGGCCAGCGCGGGACCGGGCACGGTGGTCATCTGGCTGATCGGCCTGGCGACCATCTTCATCCCGCTGGCATTGTGCGTACTCGAACTCTCCTCGCGCTATCCCCAGGAAGGCGGCATGTATGTCTGGAGCAAGCGCGCCTTCGGCGACTTCGCCGGCTTTCTGACCGGATGGATTTACTGGATCAGCAACCTGCCCTATTTCCCCGCGGTGCTTTACTTCGCGGCCAGCAACGCTCTTTATGTCGGCGGCAGCAAATGGAAAGGATTGCAAGGCAGTGCCGCATTCTTCATGACATTTTCGCTACTCGGGCTTGGATTGGCGCTAGTTCTGAACATTGTCGGCCTCGATATTGGTAAGTGGCTGAGCAATGTTGGGGCAATCGGGACGTGGCTGCCGGTCGCTCTGCTTTGCGGAGCCGGAGTTTTGGCATGGATGAAGTTCGGTTCGGCCACCAGCTTCTCCTCAGCGTCGATGAAACCGTCGCTGCATTGGGGAACGATCGGGGTTTGGTCCACCGTGCTCTATGCGTTCAGCGGCGCAGAATCGGCTTCCTTCATGGGCGGCGAGATCAAGAATGCGCGACGCACCATCCCACGCGCTCTCTTGGTCGCGGGAATCCTTATCACTGCGGGTTACATGTTGGGGACGGTGGCGATTCTGGTCGTACTGCCGCACAGTCAACTGAACAGCCTGGAAGGGATCATGCAGGCGATTTCGAGCAGCGCCGAGCGTGTGGGCTGGAGCGGACTGGGACCGGCGGTGGCGCTGCTGATCTGCATCTCCAATCTCGGCGGAGTAGGCGCCTATTTGGCGGCGCTGTCGCGCATTCCGTTCGTTGCCGGCATCGATCGCTTCCTGCCACCGGCATTCGGCCGCGTCCACCCGAAATGGGGAACGCCTTACATTTCGTTGATCGTGCAAGCGCTGTGCTGCGTGCTCTTCATCGTGCTGGGGCAATTCGGCAGCACCGTCCACGGCGCCTATCAGGTGCTCGTGAGCATGACCATCATCACTAACTTCGTGCCCTATCTGTTCATGTTCGCGGCGATGATTCGCCTGCAACGCGAGCCGGTCGAGCCGGGCGTGGTCCGGGTTCCGGGCGGAAAGCCGGTTGCGATCGCGCTGGCGACTGTCGGCTTTGTGACCACGTGCGCGGTGATTTTGGGCTCGATGGTTCCGGATGCAAGCGAACCGAACAAGGTCTTCGCAGTCGCGAAGATTCTGCTGCTCAACACGATTCTGTTCGGCGGAGGGATGCTGCTGTACTGGTCGAGAAGAAGAAGGTCCGCGGATACCTGGCCCGCTTAGGACTCGGCTATGCGAGCCTTAACGGAGTCGCTCCCAATCGTCAAGATCGATGTGAGCTTGGCTGAGAATGCTTCGCAACGTGCCCACCGGGATCTCGTGCTTCAGGGGCACAATGGCCGTATCGACTATCGCGCCCAAGCGTCGCACAAACTTGACATGGCTGCCCTTCTGAGTGGTTTCGACGAAACCGGCAGACTCCAGTCGGCGCTTGACCTCGCGGAAGGGTTGGGGACTAAGCCGCGCCAACCTCGACCTCGATCATCCGGACTTTAGGCGGCCGCGTCGCTTGCGGAGGTTCGAAGTGAAGTTCCAGGGCTTCCTTCAGGTTGGCGAGGGCCTCTTCTTCGGTTTCGCCTTGACTGGCGATGTCAACTTCCAGGCACTGCGAGACGTACCAGTTTCCTTCGCGCCAAACCGATGCGGCAAATGGTCGTTTCATGACTGTATTCTTGCACAGGATAGCGAGCCGAGCGACCTCATTTTACGGCTGAAAGTCAGGCCGGAGACCAGGCTACTTGAGAGCCCCCCACCCGGCTTCTTTTGCTTCCCGCAACATCGCGCACCAGCACGGCTCAATCAAATCGCAGGATTTACGAACCCGTCTAGGTTTCCGAATTGTCCTTTGGGCTGCCGCGTTTGCCCCAGTGAGCAGAGCGTGTGCCATCCGGATTGCGAACATTCGAGACTTCCCACACCCGCCGGAAGCGCGTCGATCGCTCCGTTCCAAACACATCCTCATAGCGGATGAATCCGCGAAAATGAATAAACTTCTTCCCTGCATCAATCGCATCGATGTCGGGTTGCTCCAAATCCATCTTGGGAAATATGCCTTGGACGGCCGCTTCAACCACTCTGTTATTGGGACCGATTACCTGTGGAATGCTCATTGCCGGCCACCACTTCGCATCATCCGGCGGTTCCAGTGAATCCATGATTTCAGCCCGAGCGCACGAGCTCGTAACGTAGGCCTCCGTCGCGCCATGAAGCGTGACTTTGTACTTCAGCTTCGCGGGGCCGGGTGGCAGCGGCCACTCCAGGGGCATCACTTCCACGCGAAGATGTGCTCGTTCGCGGCTGATGAACATTTCTATGTTCTGCCGGGCCGTTTCTGCACTCTTCTCGGCAAGAGCAACCGACTTCTCCAGAATCCCCGTCTGGCGCTCCATCTGGTTTGCCTGGCGCTCGATGGCGCGCAAATTCCCCCACAACAAAAAGACCTGAAGTCCACCGATGGCGGCCAGGAAAAAGGTGAAGAGCCAGTAAGCGCGGTCGCTCCAATCTTTGGCGATCGACAGGGGAGGAAGGTCGCTCACCTTAACGGTCTGTGTGGGCTCGTCAGCTCTGCTACCGCCGGTACCCTGGCTCTTGCTGGCGCTATCGAGAGAAGGCGCGGAGTTTTGAGCAATAAGGGTTTCGCCGCGATTGGCGCCTGTCCCGCTGTTTTGAGCTCGGTACGTTGCACTTATCTTCTGAACGGGACCGCCCGGCTGAACGGAATCGCCTGGAGCGGCAGTCGCTTTCCCGGTGGATGCCGAGCAGACTTGCAGGGCGAACGACAGCAGGGTAAATGCCAGAAGTTTCATGTGCGACAAATTGTAAAGCAAGAATGGGAGAAACGAGCAGTCACCTGAATCTCCAGTTCGTTACACTGAGGAGAACTCAGCCCGCCTGTGCCGCCGAATTCTCGGCTCGATTCACGGCGGTATAATCGTTCTCTGGGGGATTCCGAAGCCATGAGTGCAACCAACGGCAGCAACGGCAATGGTGCGGGTTCGGTGAAGCCGCGGACGGAGTGGATCACCAAGCGTCGCGAAGGGGCTGCGCGCAGCGGCGACACCAACATGTCGCAGATGCACTTTGCGCGCAAAAGACTGCTCACCGAAGAAATGCTTTTCGTCGCCGAACGCGAGCAGCTCGCGCCCGAGCTCATCCGCGATGAAGTTGCCGCCGGGCGCATGATCATTCCAGCCAACGTTAATCATCCTGAGCTGGAGCCGATGTGCATCGGCGTGGCGTCGAAGTGCAAGATCAATTCCAACATCGGCAATTCATCGGTCACCAGCAATGTGGACGAAGAGCTGAAGAAGCTGCACACCTCGGTCCATTACGGCGCTGACACGGTGATGGACCTCTCCACCGGCGGCGGCATCCACGAGATTCGCGAGGCCATTCTGCGGCATTCGCCGGTGCCGATTGGCACGGTGCCGATCTACGAGGCGGTGTCGCGGGTGAAGCGCATCGAGGACCTTAACGCCGACATCATGCTCGAAGTGATTGAGGAGCAGGCCGAGCAGGGCGTGGATTACATGACCATCCACGCGGGCGTGCTGGTGGAATACCTGCCGCTGATCACCAAGCGCATCACCGGCATCGTGAGCCGTGGCGGCGCGATTCTGGCGCAGTGGATGGCCCACCACCACAAACAAAACTTCCTCTACGAGCGCTTCGACGACATCACGAAAATTCTTGCCAAGCATGACGTGAGCTACTCGCTGGGCGATGGCCTGCGGCCCGGCTGTATCGCCGACGCCAGCGACGAGGCACAATTCGCCGAGCTCAAGACGCTCGGCGAGCTCACCAAGAAGGCCTGGGAGCGCGATGTGCAGGTCATGATTGAGGGCCCAGGGCACATTCCGCTCGACAAGATTAAGGAGCAGGTGGAAAAGGAAGTCGAACTCTGCTACGGCGCGCCGTTCTACACGCTGGGGCCGCTGGTGATCGACATCGCGCCCGGCTATGACCACATCACCTCCGCCATCGGTGCGGCGATGATCGGCTGGTACGGCGCGGCCATGCTCTGTTACGTGACTCCGAAGGAGCATCTCGGCCTGCCCAACGACAAAGACGTGAAGGACGGGATTATCGCGTACAAGATTGCGGCGCACGCCGCCGACGTGGCGCGGCACCGGCCGGGAGCGCGCGACCGCGATGACGCGATCAGCTACGCGCGCTATACCTTCGATTGGGACAAGCAGTTTGCGCTGTCGCTCGATCCCGAGACCGCGCGCGCAATGCATGACGAGACGCTGCCTGACGCCTACTACAAGGAAGCGGCATTCTGCTCCATGTGCGGTCCGAAGTTCTGCTCCATGAATTACTCGGCCAAGGTGGACGAGTACAACCGCCAGGTCCACGGCGTGGAGAAGAAGGATTATTCCGAGCTGATGAATAAGCTGGTGGCGATCAAGTAAGGCAGCAATTAGCAACTAGCAACTAGCAATTAGTCAAGGCCGCGCAGGAAGCGCGGCCTTTATTGCATTCTGCCGGCTTTTTGGCTCCGGCCACCGATTTTGCGGTGGAGCCGCCAGCAGACGCGAGCATAAGTCGCGGTACTCGTCCGGCAACTAATCCCTAGTCTTTTCTAATCGAAGAATGAGCCTGAAGGAAGCCTGAGCGGGTGGCCGAGGAAAGCTCCTTTCAGGGTTTGAATTTAAGAAACAGTCTAGCAGTCGTCGAGGCGGTGGG
>Ga0208034_1000838_pt1 | contig 21692 bp, 16 predicted proteins | sample June2015DPH_8_10_FD_184699 | JGI IMG/M metagenome (GOLD analysis project Ga0208034, IMG submission 184699) | Peatland microbial communities from SPRUCE experiment site at the Marcell Experimental Forest, Minnesota, USA - June2015DPH_8_100... | ecosystem: Environmental > Terrestrial > Soil >...
GGAGTATTCGGACTACAAAATCTTCAGCCCCGATGGGAAGCTGCTGCAAAGAGTTCACAATAATTCCGGAACCATTCTTCAAGACCCGGTGTCAGTGGAGCTTCCACCGGGAAAATATCATGTCATTGCGCGCGCTAATGGTTATGGATATGTGACCGTCCCGGTGATTATTGCGGCACGGCAAAACACCATTTTGCACCTCGAAGGCGGTGGTTCATGGCCGGATGAATCGGCGTTCGACCAAACCAACGCTGTGCGTTTGCCGGACGGCCAAATAGTCGGTTGGCGAAACTCCAGATAGGAAGGCTCGCCCCGGTTGGGATTGGGACAGCCACGAGCGTTGACCGTGACGAAAGCAATGAGCCAGTTTCACTCGTCGCTGTAAGCTAATCAAAGTTTCCACTTGTTAAATGGGCGTATTTTCGTCTGGCAGTACAACCTCCCACTTAAACTACAGAAATTTGCCGGTTTGTCACCAAATCGTAACAATCCCGCCGTGTGGCCGTAACAATAAAGTCCCAATCTTTCATTGTATTTAAATTCAATCATCATGAAAAAACTGATTCTTTCCTTTCTTGGTTGCGGCTGCTTGTTCGCCGCGCAAATCAACGCGCACGCGCAATTGCTCATCAACGGCGCGGGCGCGACCTTCCCGTATCCAATCTATTCGAAGTGGTTCGACGAATACACGAAGGTGGATCCGTCGGTCCGCTTCAATTACCAGTCCATCGGCTCCGGCGGCGGTCAAAAACAAATCACCGCCCGGACCGTGGACTTCGGCGCTTCCGACGGCCCAATGAGCGATGAAAATCTCGCCAAGGCGCCCGGAAAGCTCCTGCACCTTCCCACGGTGGCCGGCGCGGATGTCATCACTTACAACCTGCCAGGCGATCCAAAACTCAAATTGGACAGTGACATGATTGCAAACATTTTTCTCGGCAACATCACCAAATGGAACGACCCGAAAATCGCCGCGCTCAACCCGGGGGTGGATCTGCCCGACCTGCCGGTGATTGTGGTGCATCGTTCCGACGGCAGCGGCACAACCTACATTTTCGTTGATTACCTGAGCAGCATCAGCCCCGTATGGGCGGATTCGGTTGGCAAAGGCACTTCCGTCAAATGGCCCGTGGGGCTCGGTGGCAAGGGCAACGAAGGCGTCGCCGGCCAGGTCAAGCAGTTGTCGGGAGCGGTTGGTTACGTTGAACTGATCTACGCCAAACAAAATAAAATGTCTTACGCGGACGTAAAAAACGCGGCGGGCAACTTCATCACGCCGTCGCTCGACTCGGTCACCGCGGCGCTCGCGACGGCGAAGATTCCCGACGACTTCCGCTTCTCGATGGTCAACGCGCCGGGCGACAATGCTTATCCGATTTCCGGCGCGACCTGGTTGTTGGTTTATGAAAAGCAAAAGGACGCCGCCAAGGGCAAAAAATTGGTGGAATTCCTGAATTGGGCTTTGACCAAAGGCGAAGGCATGGCCTCATCGCTGGATTACGCGTCTCTGCCGGAAAACGTCCAGCAGCGCGTCCTGGAGCGGATCAAGACAATAAAATACTGACTTCGCTCCCCCGCCCTACCACTTTATGGGCGCGAGCCGGACGAAGGGCGTAGTTCCTCCCGCTCTTCGTCCTTTTGACTTTAATACGGTTCGTAGCAGCGGACGTCAGTCCGCTCAAATTGAAAAGAATGAGCCGACTCACGTCGGCTGCTACGGTGAATAACGAACAAAAGGAAATGTGAACGAGTCGGCGTCAAATCAACCAGCGATCATGCGAGCGCGCGGCGGCTCCCACTTCGGCGACCGCGCCTTCAAATGGCTCACGCTGCTCATGGCGCTGTCCGTCTTTGCGCTCATCGTGCTCATCGGCTACGAGCTGACCCAAGGCTCCGGCATCGCCTTGCGCCGGTTCGGCTGGCATTTCCTCGTCAGCAGTGACTGGGACCCGGTCAACGAACAATTCGGCGCGGTGCCGTTTATTTTCGGCACGCTGGTTTCGTCCGCCATCGCCCTGCTCATCGCCGTGCCCATCAGCATTGCCACCGCCGTTTATCTCACCGAACTCGCCCCGCTCTGGCTGCGCCAGCCATTGATTATGTTCATCGAACTGCTTGCCGCCGTGCCGAGCGTCATTCTCGGTCTGTGGGGAATTTTTGTAATGGTTCCGTGGCTGCGGGGCCATTTGTTTCCGTGGTTGCAAAGCGCATTTGGTTTTCTACCGCTGTTTCAAGGGCCGATTTACGGCGTCAGCCTGTTGTCGGCTGGCATCATCCTTGCCATCATGATTGTCCCGATCATCACTTCGATTTCGCGCGAAATTTTGCGCTCCGTGCCCGGTCTCCAGCGCGAGGCCGCCTATGCGCTGGGCGCGACGCGCTGGGAGGTCACGCGCATTGCCGTGTTGAGCTACGCGAAAAAGGGGCTCTTCGGCGCGGTGATCTTGGGATTGGGCCGCGCGCTCGGTGAAACGATGGCGGTGCTCATGGTCAGCGGCAACGGCATGCAGATTTCGTGGTCTCTGTTTGCGCCGGTTTCCACGCTGGCCACCGGCATCGCCGGTCAATTCACCGAGGCGACGGAGGACACGTATATCAGCGCGTTGTTCGAACTCGGCCTCGTGCTGCTCGGCGTGACCGTGCTGGTCAACGCGCTGGCGCAATTGCTCTTGAAAACGTTCGCCGGTCCGGGTGTCAAACCGCAACAATGAAAACGAAATGGAGTATTGGAGTGTTGGATTATTGGAGTGTTGGAACCACGGCTATGGCTGTATTCCCCAACACTCCACCACTCCATCACCGCATTTTTTAAGATGACCGCCCCCAACCACCACTGGCGCAAATTCAAAAACGCCCTGATGCAGGTCGTCACATTCTGTTGCGCGATCCTGGTCGTCGCACCGCTGGTGCTGGTGTTCTACCATCTGGTCAGGGAAGGGTTCAGTTCCATCAACCTGGCTTTCTTCACCCAACTGCCGAAATCCGTCGGTGAACCCGGCGGGGGCATGGCCAACGCCATCATGGGCACGTTCATTTTGCTGGGGCAGGCCGCTGTGCTGGGCGTGCCCATCGGCGTGCTCGGTGGCGTGTTCCTTTCCGAATACGGCTCATCATCCCTCAACTGGTGGGTTCGTTTCGCGGCGGACGTTCTCAACGGCGTGCCGTCCATCACCTGGGGCATGGTCGTCTATGCCCTCGTCGTCGTGCCGATGAAGGGGTTTTCCGCGCTGGCCGGCGGCATCGTGCTGGGGTTGATGATGATTCCGCTGGTCATGCGGACGACCGAGGAGGTTTTGCAACTGGTGCCGAATGGCTACCGCGAGGCCGCGCTCGCGCTGGGCATCGCCAAATGGCGTGCCATCGTCCAAATCGTCATGCGCACCGCGCTCAAAGGCATCGTCACCGGCGTCCTGCTCGCGCTGGCGCGCGTGGCGGGCGAAACCGCGCCGCTGCTGTTCACCGCGTTCGGCAACCATTTTTGGACGCACAAGCTGACCGACCCCATCGCCGCCATGCCGCTGCAAATTTTCGCCTACGCGATTTCGCCCTACGACGACTGGCACCGGCAGGCGTGGGCGGGCGCGCTGGTGCTGCTGCTGCTGGTTTTGTTCCTCAACACCGGCGTGCGCTTGCTCACGCGCGACCGGTTCCAACGTAACGCTTGATTTTCCCATGGCCGCCATCGCAAACAATTTAGTGACCGCACCGACGACGCCAGCCGCCGCGAACGTCACCGCGCTGGCCGTGCGCCAGCTCTCGGTCTTCTTCGGCGAAAATCATGTGCTCAAGGACGTCTCGCTCAACATCGCCGCCAAGGCCGTCACCGCCATCATCGGTCCCAGCGGCTGCGGCAAATCCACTTTTTTGCGCGCGCTCAATCGGATGCACGAACTCGTGCCCGAAGCGCGGATGACCGGCGAAATCCGCCTGTTCGGCGACGACATTTACGCGCCCGGCATTGAACCGGTCATCGTCCGCCGACGCGTCGGCATGGTGTTCCAGAAATCGAATCCGTTCCCGACCATGTCCATCGCCGACAACGTCACGGTCGGCCTGCGTTTGAACGGCCTGCGTGACCGCAAGCTGCTGACCGCGCGCACGGAACAATCGCTGCGCATGGCCGCGCTTTGGGACGAGGTAAAAGATCGCTTGAACGCGCCGGCCATCAGCCTCTCGGGCGGCCAGCAGCAGCGGCTATGCATCGCCCGCGCACTCGCCGTGCAGCCGGAGGTGCTGCTCATGGACGAACCGGCCTCGGCGCTCGACCCGCTGGCCACGTCGAAAATCGAGGACTTGATCCTGGAGTTGAAAAAGGACTACACGATTGTGATCGTGACGCACAACATGCAGCAGGCCGCGCGCATGTCGGATTTCACCGCCTTCCTTTATCTGGGCGAACTGGTGGAATTCGACGTGACCAGGAAGATTTTCACCAGCCCGGCGAAGAAACAAACGGAAGATTATGTGACCGGCCGGTTCGGATAATATCCTTAATCTTGATCTTAATCCTAATCTTAATCTGCCATTTGCAGCCGCCGGCGATGAAGTGGGATGAGGATTAAGAAAAAGATTAAGATTAAGAGAAAGAGAAAGATTATGGAACATTTCGACATGGAGCTGGACGTGCTGAAGCAAAAGCTGCTGACGATGGCGAGCCACGCCGAGACGGCGGTGAACCAGGCGCTCCAGGCGCTCACCCAACGCGACCGCGACCTCGCGTTGCGCGTGAAGGAGGACGACCGCATCATTGACCAGTTTGAAGTGGAGATTGACGAACTGGTCATCCAGTTGCTCACCAAGGCGCCGCTCGCCAGCAATTTGCGTCTGGTCACCACGGCGATGAAAATCTCCCAGAACCTCGAACGCATTGGCGATGAAGCCACCAAAATCGCCAAGCGCGCCCGCGACCTGTCGCAGGAAGCCCCGGTGAAAATCGTCCTCGACCTGCCGCGCATGGCCGGCCTCGCGCTCAACATGCTCAAGGGCGCGCTCGACGCGTTTGTGAACAATGACCCCGCCGCCGCCCGCGCCTTGATTCCGCGCGACAAGGAGGTGGACGCGCTCAACAAACAAATCCACAACGCCCTCGTGCAGCACATGGTCGAAAACCCGGACACGATTGGCCGTTGCCTCCACCTGATGGTGGTTTCCAAAAGCATCGAACGCATCGCCGACCACGCGACGAACGTGGCGGAGGATGTCGTTTATCTCTGCGAAGCGCAGGACATCCGGCACACCGGCATGAAAAGCCAGGCCGCGCCCCCGGCCGGCGCGTAACAAAACGCGTGCGGGTTTGAAGCTTGTACTGCGGGTTTGAAGGACGCGATGAAGCGACTTTGATTTGGCGTTGCTTCAATCATTTGGCCAAGACTCATATTTTCGTCATTTCCGGCCCAGTCGTTACAATTTTTTTTATGGATTAGTCGCGGCAACTTCCGTCGCCAGGCCCACCTTGGTGATGTCGAGCTGGCGGAGGACATCCAGGACGTTGACCATGAACTGGTAGTCCACCTCGTCGGCGCCTTTCACCATCACGCCGAGTCCGGGGTCGGCTGCCTTGAGTTGCTGCAGCGTACTTTTTAATTGCGCCACCGTGACGACTTCGCTGTTGAAGGTGATTTGCCCCCGCCCGTCCACCGCGATCTTGTTGATCTTCGGCTCATCCGCCTTCTTCGGCGGTGGTTTACCCGACGGCAGGTTCATTTCCAGATTGTTCATCAACTGCGGCGTGGTGATGATGAAGATCACCAGCAAAACAAACACCAGATCCAGCAGCGGCGTGATGTTCAGTTCGTTCAGCGTGCTGTGATGGGAAGTGGAGATCTTTTTCATTGCAACATGGGTTCGGTTTCCTCCTGCACGTCAAACCGGATGGTCACACGCGGCGGGAAATTCGTCGGCGGCGGATGGTCAAGGTGGCTGACCGCGACAAACACCTTTTTCACGGACTCGTCCCACTTCGGGTCGCCGGAGCCTTTTCTCCAGACCGGGTCGCTGACGTCGCCCGCGCGGTTGACCGCCACTTCCACCTCGGCCACGTAATTGTCATCCGCGAGGTTGTCCGGCCGGTTCCATTTCGACCGCAACGCGTATTCCAGGTAACCCTTGTAAACCTGCACCGCATCGGAGCTGGTCTCGACCGCCTTGCCGCCTTCGAATTCAAACGACGGCAAATCGGCCGACGGCGGCGCGACGGCCGGCGGCGCGGTGACTGCCGCCACGGTCGTCGGCTGGGGCGCGGGCGTTTCGACCATCTTGGGGGTTTCGACCTTCGGCGTTTCCACCTTGGGCGGCTCGACCTTCGGTTTTTCCGTTTCCCTGGGTTTCTCCGGCGGTTTTTCCCTCACCATTTCCACCGAGATTTTCTGAAGTTGCTTGCCCAGAAACCCTTCGCGGGCCGCCAGGTAAAACAGCGCCAGCACCAGCACCACGTGGAAGGTGACCGAGATGGCCAGATTCACCTTCGACGAGTTGCGCGGTTTGCGCGGCTGGGTTTGCGGTTGCATGTTAAAACTGGCCGGCGGGTTCGGTGGCCAGGTCCACCTTCACGACGTTGGCCTGCTGGCAGGCGTCGAGCACGGCGCGGATCTGCCGGTATTTCGTCTTGCCGTCGCCGCGCACGACGATGTTCAAGTCCGGGTCGTCCATCCGCAGGCCCACGAGCGTTTGCAACAGGTCGCTGATGCCCACCGCCTTGGTGTTCAAATAAATTTTCCCGTCGGCCTGGACGGAAATGTAATTGGCCTTGCGCGGCGGGTCTTTCTGGTGCCTCGCCGCCGTCGGCAGGTTCAAATCAAGGTCGTTCACGATGGGTGTGGTGGTGATGATGAAAATGACCAGCAACACGAACGCCAGGTCGAGCAGCGGAGTAATGTTCAACTGCGTGAGCGTTTCGTGCGCGGAATGGGAGCACTTCTTCATGACGCGGTGGCCTTAACGTTCGGCGGCAAACACCAGCGTGTCGCGCAACACGTTTTCGTCGCCCTTGAGGGCGGTGACCAAACTCAGGGCCAGCGCTTCGTTAGCCTGCTTGAGTTCCTCCGAGAGGGGGCGGTTGTCCACGTAAGCATGTTCAATCTGGGTGGCGTAACGGGTGGCGTAACCATCCAATTCCTGCGTGATGTGGCGGATGGTGGTGACCATGAAGTTGTAGGCGAACATGGCAGGAATCGCGACGAGCAAGCCGGTGACCGTGGCAATCAACGCGCCAGCCACGCCGGGCGCCATGGCGGTGAGGCTCGCGGCGTTGGCCCGGGCAATGCCGGCAAAGGTTTCCATGACGCCCCAAACCGTGCCGAGCAGACCGATGAACGGCCCGCCGGCCACGGCCGTGGACAGGACGATCATGCCCTTTTCCAAGGCCATGGCCTCGGCGGCGGCGGCTTCCTCCAGCGCCACCTTCACGGCTTCAAACGACGCGGCGCTGATGCGGCGCCGGTCCTTCACGATGACAGGGTTGTGCTTGAGGTGGTAATCCAGCTCGTCGGCCGCGCGGTTGTAAAGCTGGTAAGCGGGCGCGCCCTCGTAGTTCTCGCCCTTGCGTTTGATGTCCAGCGGATCGCGCGTGGCGCTGTAGGCGGCGAAGAATTTTTTGGCCGCCCGCCGCGCGATGGAAAGCTGGCGGAACTTGGTGATGATGATCGTCCAACTGAACATGGACAGGATGAACAGGGCGCCGATGGTGATTTTGCCTTCGGGCGTGGCTTTTTCGAAGGCGAACTGCAACGCGCCGGAGGCGAGGATGGGATGTATGAGCATGGTGGTTATAGATGGTTATTTGAGGTTTGGTTTTGGGATAAATTCTTCGGCGGCAACAAAACGGTCACGCGGCCCTTCTTTTGCACCGTGGCCGCCGCCTTGCCTTTCTTCTTCTCGTCGTCATCGGTGGCAGTCGTGTCAGCATTTTTGGCGGGACTGGCGGAATTATCACTGGCCATTCCCTGGCTGGCCGCATCCGCAGCCGTACCTGGCGCCAAACCGCTCTGGCCGCTCGTATTACCACTAACGGAACCGTTGGATTCCAGGTTGGCATCAATGGAGCTGCCGCTGGCGCTAACACTCTCAATGCCAGCGATGGTTCCAGAAATGGTGCCGCCAGCAGAAGCGACATTGACATTGCCCAACCCCAAGACACTGACATCGATGTTGTTAACGGCGATTACATTTACATTACCGAGGGAAAAAATGTTACCTGTGATGTTACCGGAAGCGTTTAAGGTTACCGATCCGGCACCCAACACCCCCGATCCAGTGGCAGTAATATCCTGATTGTCGGATATTTTCACCAATGTGCCCTCAGACAGATTGAGGGCTGTGATCACCGGGTCGCCGTAGGCATCCACAATGGGATTGCCGGAACCATCCAGTTGTTGCAATTCATAACCCGCAAAAACATCCACCGCACTATTTCCCGGATTGCCATTGAGAGCAGTTTGCAAGTCCAGAGCGGCTTTCATTTTGCCGTTAAGCGCCAGATCAAACATTTTTGCCAGGGCGGCATGATTAAGCGGCAAACCAAAAAGAGTGGTTGATTCAGGAAGTGGAGGCCCGTTCAAGAGAAGTTGGAGGATGCCGCCCGCTGCGGCGTTGACTGTGCCTTGGGGAGCTTCAATCAAGATATTGCCGTTTTTGGTGTACGAGACTTCCATGATACCGCTGCCTGGAATGGTGGATGAGAAAGCGGTAACCGACTGGTCGGGATTAACCAGATAAGAACTGACACCCACAAACCCGGAACCGCCACTTCCCGCATCTATATTGCCATTCCTGGACACCACGGTTACGGAACCACCGGGCGTCCCGGAACTATTGTCCTGGCGTGTGTCATAGACGGCAATCCGGGAGCCATTGACATTGATGTCCCCGTTGGCATAAACATAAACATTGCCTTGGTCTGTTGAATAAATGCCACGGACAGAAGTGGTATTGACGGAAAAATCTGCCGAGCCGGCATTGACATCTCCGCCGGCGTAGATGGAGATATCGCCGCCCTGCAAGGAGGCGATGGAACTGGAATACATATCCAGATCGCCGATGAGATCGCCGGCGGTTTCTCCAGCGGAGTGATTTCCGGTGGTGGTGATGGTGATGTCGGCCCCATGGTCGAACACACCTCCGTTGCCAAACAAACTGGCGAGTGGATAATTGCCGCGAACAGTGTAAAGCCCCACGCCCTCCGATTGGATCCCAGCGGAGGTTCCAAGGTCTATGGTCCGTGCCGTAATGTTGAATTTTCCACCGCCGCCAATGGTGTAACCGTAAGTGCTGTCAGGGGGCCCCAAACCGGCAGGAATTCCGCTAAACGCGTTCTCTGAGTTATATTGAGCCAGAAGTGCTTGTGCTGTTGCGGAGGTCAAGACAGAAACAGTAGTCGTTACTGGATTACCATTGCTGTCGAATTGGGGGACGCCATTTTGGTAAACCTGGACCGTCAAATTTTGCAGCAGGTTCAGAACATCTTTTATACTCACTCCGGAGATGTTTTGATAGGTCAGGATCTGGGTGTCTTTATTATAATACAAACTCGTGGTCAGTGTGGCAGCCGAAATGGAAGTGCTGCCAATTGCGTTGTTCACTGCTTCCGAAAGGTAATCCATGTTCGGGGCTTGCACGCCAGTCTGAGTCAAATCAAGGGTAACGGAGGTGAAAGCACCCCGGTTAATGATGTCACCACCCACCTTGATGCCGGAATCCGTGTTGGGATCGAGCAAACCGCTGTTCTCCATGTTTTCCTTGGCGGTCTGACCGACATTGATGCTGGTTACGTCGTTGGCGTACAAATTCATGCCCTGAAACCGGCAGTTGTACATGTCGCCAACCACATTGATTTGCGCCGCCTCAGGAGCGTCCAGAAGCACCAGGCTCATATCCCCCGAGATGTTCAGGACGATCGGGGTGGAATTGTTGGGATCAGTCAGTGTGGCGGCATGAATCGGCGAGGCGGCATGATCGTTTATGCCAAAATTACCACTCGCTGTGTATTGGCTACGACCGCTGTCCGAGACGATTAGATTGAAAATTTGGGGAACGCCGCCAGAAGACGCCAGGCCGCCAACGAGCGAACCGCCGTCCGTGGTGTTGATGGTGAGGCTTCCCTGCGGTGAAGGGAATAAAATCAATTGGTTAAACGGATCGGTGCTGCCGCCGATCAATTCCACACCACCCGCCCCCGCAGTGATATTCAAGATGGAGGGATAGATGAATGGCACCTGAATGCCAGCCGGTCGTGGCAGCACTGTGGGAGATACACCCAACTGTACCAGGTTTCCAGCGTTCAAATTAACATAGTCGTCAAGCCCGTAATTAAATTTATGGGTGTAAGAGCGCCCGCCATTGATGTCAAAGACGCCATTGGGATTGCGGACTTCCTGGAGGTAGATGTCCTGCGCCGCGTCCACCGTCCAGCCGCCCGTGATCAGACTCAACGCCAGTTCGTTGTCCGCCGTCCCGGCGCTGCCCGTGGAACTCGAATCCAAAACATAATGGCCGGAAGCATCCTTGACGGGGTTGCCGTTGGCGTCCATTTCCACCCCGGCGTAGATGGCGCCCGTGCCGTTGGCTGCGAGATAATGGCCGGTCACATTGCCACCCGCCACGATGGTCACATTCCCGGGTTGGGAGCCATAAGCACCGGAACCCGCCGTGAGGTAATCAGCATTGTTGGGTGATTCCTGATTGCCGTCGTAATAATAAACACCACTGCCGGGCAAGACACTGGTCACATTACCACCCGCGATGAGCGTCACATCACCGCCCGCTTCGGTGCTGATGCCGCTCAAACCATCACTCAAATTATAAGCCGCGCTGAGGGAGCTCACGCTGCCGATGCTGAAATAATAACCTTGCGCGTCGGACCCGGTGTCAATGTTTCCCGCCAGAGCATGGGCGCTGATGCTGCCACCCCCCGTCGTGATCACGTACCCGGAACCGACCAGAATGTTCTGGCCGGCCGTCAGAGTGATTGAACCGGAGGCGGTTTGGATGCTACCGCTAAAATCTTGCGGGCTCGTCCCGTCGAAGCCACCCAGGTAAATGTTTCCCTTTCCGTAATTGATGGAATTATTGGCGAAATTGTATCCGGCTTGGAGCGCCACCGACCAGTTGTTGGCGTCGGAGATTGAGGAGCCGTCACCAAAAATAATGTTGCGCCCAGCCTCCAGCGTCAGTTGGCCGCTGGTCACGCCGCCCAGGTTCGCGCCAATGGTCCCGCTCAGATCCCACGACGTGCCACTGGCAACCGTGATGTCATACACGGCCTGAAGAATGATCTGGGAAACCGCAAGGTTGGCGAACGCACTGTTCACGTTCAAATCCAGAGTGCTGCCGGGATTGCTCCCGGCCAACACAGTGCCACTGCCGGCGCTGCCGGAGCCGGACGTGTCCAAAATGATGTAATCCGGATCCAGCAACAATTTCCCCGCCGTCCAACCCGCCTGGGCCCTCGCGTTGATGCTGGAATTCAGCGACCGGACGTTTGGCGCGCTGATTTCGACATCGCCGCCGTTGCCGCCTTGCGTGCCACCAGTGGTGATAATCTGACTGCCAACGCTGTCACTGAAATCTTTTCCTGATTGAAGCGTCACATTGCCGCCAGCGCTGCCGGCCGGCGAATTGTCACCGCTGGCGATGATTTGAGAGTTCGCACCCAGCGTCAGTTGATCGGAAGCAACGAGTTCGATGGTGCCGTTGACATCCTTCACCGAGTTGGCCTGTATGAAACCGTTTTGGTTCACCACCTGCGCGTGCATCGCAATGGTTCCACCATCGGCGATGAGCCGGCCTTCATTGTCCACTGAACCGCTGGGCAGCGTGACCTGCATGCTCATGCCGCGGCCGTCGGGACGATCGCTCAAGAGCACGGTCTGTCCCGCCGCGAGGCCGACGGTCCCGCCGGGGGCGCTGATGGTGCCGTGGTTCTCGACGTGGTCGGCGATCAAAAATGCCGAGCCACCCTGGCCGATGTTGATCTGCCCGTAGTTGACGATGCTCGCCAGGGGCGGCGGACCGTTGAATTCCCAACCGCCGCCGGAATTTTGCGGCGGGATGTAATTCGCGGTGGAAACGACCAGCCCGGCGGCGCTCACGAACGAGTTCGGTCCAAAATAAAAACCGGAGGAATTGAGCAGCACCACGATGCCGTTGGCCTGGAGACTGCCGTAAATCTGAGACGGGTTCGCGTTGTTGATCTGGTTCCACACGATTGAGGTGGTGGAAGGTTCCTGAAAAATCGTGGTCTCGCCAGCGGCAATGTTGAAGCTCTGCCAATTGAGGAGGGTGCTTTGTGAAGTCGTGGTGACGGTGAGCTGTGAACCGCTGCTGGTGGCGGTGGCGGAACCGCCATGCACGGTCATGCCCGTTGGATTGGCCGTCGCGTCCAGCGCGACACCAAGCATTAGAACCGCGGTAACCAACCGGCGGAACAGGGAGTGGCGATACCATATGCGCATAACGATCCTGTTTTTGAAGTTTAAGGCAATTGCACCGGGCCGTGCGTTACAAATGTGTGACATGTTGTTGGTCATGGCATTTAGAATTGGGCACCAATGCCGAAATAGATGTGAACGCCGTCGGATTCCCCAGCATGACCAATCAAGGGCCAGGCGACCGTCACCCGCCCGTCCACGTGACTGCCGATGTTGGCGGTCACGGCCCAACCCGCACCACAAAATGACTCATGACCGCTGCTGCCGGGTGGTGGCTGGGCCAGCAAATAAATCCTGCCATAATCCAGGAACACCGAGGCGCGAACCCAGCAGGGTTCTTCGTGTCCCTCATTGCCGACCATGCCGATGTTGAATAACGGCGTCTGTGGCTCGATGGAGAAACGCCAGCCGGTGTCGCCATAGGCCTGGCCATCCTGATAGCCACGAACGCCCGCCGTGCCCCCCATGGCATATTGTTCGTTGCTGATTAACGGATCATTGGCCCACTGGCCATCGGCATGAAGCTTCACCGACCAGTCTTTGTAAATGGTCTGAATGCGGTTGGCACCCGCCTGCAGGGTGATGTAAGCAGCGCGGGCGTTGGTCGTATAGGAAGCCCCGGAAAAATTCGCGTCTTTATCATTGGAAAAGACATTCGGCAGGTTGAAATTGGCCTGGGCGTTGAAAAAGGTTGTTCCCAGAGTGTCGGGAACGGAACCGTTCCAGCCAACGTTCAGGGGAAAATAATCCACCGCCGTCTGCCGAACCGGCTGCTGGATCGTGTAAAGCACGTTGCCATACTTGACCGCCGAACCATTGTTGGTCGTGCTGACCAATTCATAAAAAATGTCAGCGTTGGCGCTTTCGGCCCTATAGGTTTTGTAATCCGCGCCAAAAATGAGCGTGGAGACAAGCTTGTCCAATGGCGGCAAGGGCAGGGAGAATTTGAAGCCCAGTCCCTCATTCAGAGTAACATTCTCACCGGCTGTCCGATGACCGAGGGCCACCAGATTTGTAGGATCCCCGCCAGGAGTGGCACCTGTAATTACATTGGGTGCCCCCAATTGAACGCCCGTGTCTGAGGTCGAACGACTGGCATAGAGCGTCAGTTCCGGCCGGCCGGTTGGCGGAGGCACTTGGAACTGGTGGGTGATTTCGTTGTAACCGAAGCTGCCGGGATTGGCGTCCACCTGCTGCTCCACCGAATCGTAACCGCCGAGCGGCAGGCGATAATAAGCACTGTAATTGGCGATTAACGGATCATCGAAGGGCGAGGCATTATACGGGTTGCTGTTTTTGTAATAATTGGGCGCGAAGTTGTATTGGATGCCGACCTGGTGCTCGAGGTTCCAAAGGTTGTCGTATTGGGCGTTGAAATTCACGCGTAGGTCGGGCGTGCCGGGCGTGCCCTGGTTGTTGAGTTCCAGCCGCGCGTGCAGGGGCAACTGGTCCTTGACCTTGAGCGTGAGTTCGCTGGTGTCCGGCTCCGGGCCGGGGCCGATGACGGGATAAATCTGCCGGTCGCGGCTGGCATTGGCGTTGTCCAGTTCGCGCTGCAGGACATGCGAGTTGAGCAGCGTGTTCGTTTGCAGACTCGGCAGGGAGCGCATCACGTTGTTGGAACTGAAGTAGCGGTTGCCGGTGACGTTGATAGCGGCGAGCCGGCCTTCGGTGACCTTCACTTTCACTGTGGCGTTGGTAAGTTTCTGTTGGGGCAGGCCGACGGACACGGTGACGTAACCGCGTTCGCGATACGTCTTCTGCAGTTCAATCATCGCCAAGCGAATCCCGTCAAAGCTGGTGTTGGTGCCGAAAGCGCCGTCCACGTTGGTGATGGCCCGGGCGATAGCCTCCGGCGGCAGAACGGAATTGCCCATGACCAGATATTTGTTTACGGCAAACTTCGGCCCGGCGTTCGTGGAAACCACGTGAATCCGGGTGTCTTTCTCCTTCGCCTCCATCTCGTCCAGCTTCTGGAACAAAGCCGCGCGCGCCCGGGCCATCGCTTCAGGACCGGCTGCTACTGTCTGATGGCCGGTTGCAAGTGGAACGGCATTGGGGGGGCGGGACGTGGCTGGGGCCATTTGCGGCAACGCCGGTTCGGCCGCCGACAAGTTCGAGCCAACTTGTGTGTGGTTGCCGGAACTGACGTAACGTTTGCCAGACACCAAAATCTGGGGAAACGCCATCGGGAAAACATTCATCGTAACCGTGCCGTTGGTGATTTGCTGCTGCGCGATTGCGATGCTCATCGTGGGATAGCCCTGGTTACGGTATTCCAATTGCAGGTCTGAGGCCGCTTTCACTATCTCGTCCAAACTGACGTTCGTGCCGGTGTATTTGGAAAAGATGCGAGTCAGAATGTTCGTGGAAAGCAACGTGTTGCTTTTGACTGCATAGGCTCGGACGTTAAAGCGACAAGCCGCGTTGCTTTCAGCCGTGGCTGTGGCATTGGTGGCTGGAAAAGAGACTGGAGTGTTTGGGGAAGCGACCGATTCGGCCGCCGACAGTCTTGAAACCACACCAAGCCCCCAGCAAGAAAGAAACAACAGCAGGTAAAGCACATGGTTGCGCAGAAACGTCATGACCGGCGGCGAACCTCTGTCGGTTGTCTCTGAATCCGTCGGTGCGACGGCAGGTGAAATACAATTCAAGATGAACAGGACGATCAGGACGCTGACACGCGCCACAGACTTTGGAAGATTTTTCCGGGATTGGGGCGGAAAGCTTCTGCGCAGGTTCTGCTGCCGCCATTCACTGGGCGTCATACCAAAGCGTTTCTTGAACATCACATTGAAAAGGCCGAGGTGCTGGTAGCCGCTGTCGTAGGCAACGTTGATGATTTTGGCGTCCGAGTTCGTGAGCAGTTGACGCGCGCGTTGGAGTCGCAATTCAATCTGGCGCGCGCGCAACGGCACGCCGAACTCCTCGCGGAACAGGCGGCTAAAATGTCGTTCGCTGCAGTTGAGCTGCCCGGCCAGGTCGCGCAACGAGCATTGGGACAGTTCGGCCTCCGGCATCTGACCGACCAGTTGCCGGAAACGCTCATGCAGCCTGCCGCCCTCGGCGGATTCCGTCGCCGGCGCCGGCAGCAGACCGGTGATGGCATTCGCCCAAAGTTGCAGCAGACCGCAACGCCCGGGCAGACCCTCCCGCTGCGTTTGCTCCGCCAGCCGCGTGAACCGTTGCGCCAGCGGCTCGACGGCGGTGAAGATGGAAACGTGCGACGTCAGGTTGTTGGGGGTCACTTCGAGTTGATGCCATTCCGCGACCGTGAGCAGGCCGTTGAGGTACTGCGGCTGGACGCTGAAAAACTGCAATTTGAGCGGACCGAGCTGGCTGGCCCGCAACACTCCGTTGCTGCTGCTGCTCGCCAGCAGGCCGTCCCCCGCGGAAAGCTGGCGGGCGACGGCCCCCGGTTGCAGCCAGTAACCGACGCCCTCGGCCACCCGCGCCATGAACCATTCATAATGACGGGGAGTCCATTCGCCCGAAGGGCGCAAGGTCAGTTCCTGCAGCAGGAGATGTCGCTCAATGGTCACCGGCGCACAAGATTGAAGGCAGCTTGTGACTATCGCGCGTCAACCTTGCAACAATTTTGAAACAAGAAAACCCACTTGCCAGACAGGGAGCGGTCAAAAGAAACACTTGGCGGACATTGGATGTCCCCTCAATCCAGGAAAGGATGGTGGCACCGGTCGCGTTGCCTGCGACAACTATCATCGATACCCCGAAGAAAATGAAGACCCTTGGCCACGTTTACCGCCAGGTTTGTCGGGAAAATTCAATTCAATGCCCTTGAATGTCCCCCGACGATGGCTCGAGTTTTTTAACCAATTGCCAAACAAGCCGTTTTTGTTAAATTGGATGCATGGGGAAAACAATTATAATTCTGTGTCTTTCCTTGTTTGCCGCCGGTTGTGCATCCGACCAGGCAACACCTGCCAAAGTGTCTTCCGGCGACGTATTTTTTTTAGCCGCACCACCCCCGGACGGCATGCGTGTCGGATGGACTTCATTTAACGATCACCTGACCCGGCATTACGCTGACGATGCCATGGCGCATATGAGACAGGATGCAGCCGGGAAAGGCGCAAACGTGGTGGTCTTGCTGGGAGTTGATCCGCCCAACACCATGGGCCATTTCGGACAATTCGAAGTCCACGGTTATCTCGCCACGGTTTATGTCTGGGCAGATTTGTATTATTGCCCGGGGCTGACCAACGCTCCGGCCCGGGAAATGCCGGATGATAAAACCCCGCTGGTCCAACTCGCATCCGCCCGCTCCGCTCCATCATTCTCCACGTTGTTCACCACCACCGGCACCCGGTAGCAATCCGTCTCAATGGCCGGGCAGTTGAAATGGAAAGGCGCTGGTGCGCAGAATCACCAGCGCCTGGGCGGACCATCTCGAACCATCGGTAGGAATGCCAACTTGCGGGCCTGGTCAACCACAGTTCGTTCATTTTGTCAAAGGCGGGACGGAAACAAACCGGTGACATTTTCAAGCGCGTTAATTCGCAGACCGGGGGCTGGAAAATTGTGACGCGAACGACAAACTGGATCGCGAACCTGTAACCGGCTCCTAACCTTCGGTCTTGAACGCAACGCCAGGTTGCAGGTCAAATTTTTGAATTTTATGACGCCAAATTTTGGAAAGTTGCTGTTCCCGCGTTTGCAACCCGATCAACGCCGGCGCGAAATGCGCCCCCTGCGTTTCGCCTTGTTGGCGGGCCTGGCCATCGCCGGCACCGTTGCGCTGGTGATGCTCATGCTGGCCAGGGCAAAATTACGCTGATGGCCGGCCGATCGCGGGCTGGGTTCCAGTGACAGGAGAGGAGGTTTCAGGCAACTTCGATGGCGGCTTCCTGCAAAAAAATCACATCGCGCCCGGGCTGTTTGCGGGTCAATAGCGCTTCTACACTGTCCGTCAGCCAATCAACATCAGCCATCGCATCTCGTCCCATCCAGTGCCAGATGAAATCCCGGTCCATTTGCCGGGCGCAACGCAGGAATTGTTTCACCGTCCAGTCCAGTTCCACCGCCTGGCCTCTTCCGTCACCGAGCAGGCCGATGAACAATCCGGACCCCGGGCGGTTTGCCTTCCCCGCGGTCAGGGAATCCAGCCATTGGACCAGTTCCAGTTCACGCCAGTCCAATGAACTCATAGCGATGACGAGCACGTCGGCATCCGCCACCTCCCGGGTGATCATTTTCCGGATGGGTTCGCTGGTCGTCAGGGAATCCAGGTTCCACATTTCCCTGGAAGCTTTCCACTGCTTCCCGGCCAGCCGGGAGATCTGGCTGGTTGCCCAGCGGGCGCGCACGGCTGCGGGAAAATCCACATACAACGAAAACAAGTGCAGTCTCCCGTCCGTCACCAACTCCGGTTCGACCAAAGTTTCAGTATTCATAGGCTTGAATCCAATTGCAGCAAACTTGAACCTGAATCGTTACGTCCGTATGAAGGTCAGGTGCCAATTCGGAAACTTTTGCACCTGAATTCCGAAGTTGAAACTGCGGAATCCTCCAAAAAAGAAAGGCCGGTGCGAACGAATTCGCACCGGCCTTCTACAATAACTGATATCAATTAAACGGCGGCGAAATCGGTCCACCCACCGACGAACGGGAGTTAAGCATGTCGGAAAGGCGGATGGCGGTGGCACCGGGACTTCCAGTTTTGCTCGATTCGATTTCATTTTCGATGCTGCCAGTGAGAGGCGAGCTGCCAGGGTAGTTCACGGTTTGGTAATTGAACACACCCATGAAGCTGCCGAGCGTGTACTGGTCGCCCAACTGGGTCTTGTTGATGTCCTGGTCAGCGATCTTGCTGGGGTCAGTGGGATGAACCAAGACTTCCAAGCCCCAGCACGGATAGTAGCCAAGGGTGATGGGCGAGTAGTCGTTGGTGCCGGTGTTTCCATTGATGCCTGAGCCAGCGGCCGTCGGCCACAAGCCATTGAAGGAGATCACTTTGCCCCAACTGCTGCTGCTGCCCACGCTCTTGGCGTCGGCGATTGACAGATAAGCGATGGACTGGTTGGCAGCGTTGCCGTTGCCGAGTGAAGTTGCGATATCACCACCGCCAACATAACCATATCCCCAGTTCAGATTCGCATTGTTGAGACCCGCCGCACCGACAACGCCGTTGGGGGAGGCGCCTGTGGTGGTTGCGGCAAGAGTGGTGGGAGCATAGAAGAAATTATTTGTATAGTCGTAGATATAGATGCCGACCGGAAGGCCATATTGAAAATACTCCCCGGCGGTTTCGCAGCGGCGGGTGCCGGAGTCCTTGGTGCGTTGCATCAGATAAACAAACGTGTTGGTGTCCGTAATCTTGCCCGTCCAAGCCGCGAGCGGAATGCGTCCCTGCGGAATGCCGTATTCAAGCTGTTCCCAACTGACGTTGTTGATATTGGTCACTGCGCCAACGGCAGCCGTTGATTTGACCATGACGAAAGGCTGAACACACACCTGTTCTTCAACGAAGTTGAGCGGCAGCGGGTAGGGAACGGAGGTGCTTGAAGCATCGGAAAAGCCGATGGTGGGGCTGTTCGTGCGATAGGTGGCGCAATTCCCGCCGGCGGAGCCGTCAGCGTTCGGGAAAATGAGCTTGGTGCTTTGTTCCGTTGTCTGTATGCCCTGAACCGAGCCGGTGAAGAGGCCGTGGATGGTCAGCGTGCTGCCACTTAAATTCGTGAGTTGAGGTATTGGGTTGCCGGTCATTGCCCAAGAGGCCGTTTTGGAGCTAAAACCTGAAGTGGCACCACCATGCGCAGTGTCGCCGTAGTAAACAGCGGTGCCGACGCCGGTAGTGAACAGCTTTTGACAAGCGGTATAGACGTTTGCGCGGAAGGCTGTGGACCCGGTGATATACACATCGACGTTGCCGGCCACGAGCGACGGGACGCTGGCGAGGCTAAGCGCCATGGTGAGGAACAGTGTTTTTTTCATATTATGTATTTTTTTTATTTGGTTGATATTGTTTGGTAAAATGTATTGCTGGTTTCGATGGATTGGTTATTGGGCGGTGATGGTGTAGAATCTGACATTGTCCGTGGTTGTATCCGTTATGGTGTGGGTTGCTGTATCACCACTCGTCAGGGTGGTAATAGCCGGCCAGTTGGCCATCGCCGTCCCGGAAGTCAGACTATTGGTTCCCCGAAGGGTATAAGTGCCGTAGAGGCCGGCCGTGTAAGTGATGGTGGTCATGCCACCCGAACGGCTGATGGAGGCAATGACAGGCGTCGTGCTCGGATACGCCACATAGGTCATCGTGCCATTGGTTGACAGCTCAAAATAGCCCAGCCATTTCCCCTGCGCAGGACTGATGGTGGGCGTCATCTGATAAAAATCAGAGCGAACCACCGCGCCCGAGGTAGTGAAAGTATTGAGCGTGGTATTTTCCGGGTTGCCCACAAAAGTGCCGTTGAACTGGCCGCCATACGCGCCATTCAGAGCAGCGGAATAACTGACACCGTCCGTATAATTGGCGTTGCCCGCACTGCTGTCCTCCTCGACCACGGCAGTTGCCGTGCTGACGGGATAGACCAGAAGGTTCAATTCATCCAACGCACCAGGCGGGATTGCCGCCATGAGCTTATCGGTGCCCGACTGAGCACTGGAACTTTTGGCCTGCCACGGGGTGGTCTGGCTGTTCAGGGAAATCCGGGCCTCGGTCACAAACAGCGTGTTGTCACTCAACCAGGTGAAGGCCGACCAACTGACGCCGTTGGTGCCAACAGCGGCGAGCTGGGTGCCGGTGTATTGGCTGATGGGTATCCGGTAATTAGCGGTCACAAAGTTGGTGAGCGTGGAAATCGGACCCGCGTCAACGACCATGTCATTACCCCCCTTTCGGAAGCATACCAATACGTCTCCAATAGCATAATTGGTGATTGTGCCTGCCCAGACCCCGCTGGCGGCAACACTTGTGAGCAAAGCAATCAGTCCGACCTTTTTGTTTAGCATATGATTATATTTTAAATTTAAAACGGTTCAAATTTTCAACCTTTTCAACGGTGACATATTAAAGATATTTCACCCAACCAACTTCCATAAACCTGCCAGCCGCACTCAGTTTCGTGACGGGGGGTTACACCATCTTGAAAGTTCAAGCCGCCTCGTTACAAAAGGTTTTTGAGCGCAATGTGTCGGGCAGGTGACATCTCAACCAGGTGCGTCACCAAAACGTGACAGGACAATTTACGCAGCATGGCTGGAATCAGGTGTGTCTGATCTTTCCCGGCCGGATGAACCGGTGTCCCCGGCGCGAAATCCGGTGAAAAAACCGCGCCGTAATCATGCAGAGACGCCCGGGTATCGGAGGCGGGAACAGAACCATAAAGCAAACAGCCATTGCCAGAGGCTGACGCCTGCTACAAAACTTTGTCCCACGTGGGACAAAGTTTTGTATGGCAATTCGAGGTCGAGTATTTGTCCCGACGAACGGTGCTGTTTGCCTTCGCTGGGACTTGAAATTGAAAGAACCTGGATCGACCGCTGACCCACAATCCTTTAAAAACTCCTTGCGCCACGCAACACCCCGTGCAATAGTTATTTCGTCATTTGACGAAATAACAATTTATGCGCGAATTCATGGCCATCACCAAGGCGCTGTCCGATCCCGGCCGCGTGCGGATTCTCCTGGCGCTCCGGCGCCGGGAACTGTGCGTCTGCCAGATCACGGAACTGTTCGGCTTCGCCCCGTCCACCATGTCCAAGCACCTCTCCATCCTCCATCACGCGGGCTTGATTCAGTCCCGCAAGACCGAGCGCTGGGTTCATTACCGTCTGCCCGACCGGCCCGTGCCGGCGGCGGTCCGCAAAGCGCTGGATTGGGTGCACCAGTCGCTCGCCCGGACCGCCGAGGCCAAAGCCGACGCCCAACGTTTGCGTAAAATTTTGAAAATGAATTTGAAAACCATTTGCCGCCGCCAGTGCCGCAGGTAAAAGCGTTTGGTATCCCGTCCCGCCCCGCGAGACGGGACACCGAACCAAACAGCCGATGCAACGTCAACCGTTGCCAATCTTGAATTTATGAACACAACATTGATCGAAGATAAGAACGAAGCCCTGCGCCGGATGGTGCGCGAAGGTTACGCCAAAATCGCCCAGGACACCTCCGCCGGCTGTTGCGGCCCCGGCGTCTCGTGCTGCGGTTCCGCGCCGCAGGACGCGGACAAACTCGCCCGTGAACTCGGCTATTCCGTCGAGGAGTTGAAATCATTGCCCGACGGTGCCAACATGGGACTTTCATGCGGCAACCCC